>Ga0206879_1018_pt1 | contig 41998 bp, 37 predicted proteins | sample Alteio_BWOrgCont_5_FD_152897 | JGI IMG/M metagenome (GOLD analysis project Ga0206879, IMG submission 152897) | Enriched cells from forest soil in Barre Woods Harvard Forest LTER site, Petersham, Massachusetts, United States -... | ecosystem: Environmental > Terrestrial > Soil > Temperate forest > O... | reverse complement strand
TGCATGAAATATCTGAAAAACGAGGACGATGCTCAGGATGCTTTGATGCAGATATTTGAAAAGCTGCTTGATGACCTGAAAAAGCACGAAATTCAGCAGTTTAAGGCCTGGTTGCATACCGTTTCAAAAAATCATTGCCTGATGCAGATCCGTTCTGGAAAAGCGGTATACTCCAGACAAATCGATTTGAGAATTGAACGGGATGGTCTGGCCACGGCAACTGAGGATCATTCAGCTATTGATGGGCCGGCTACTGAGGAACAGTTTGATAAACTTGAAAAAGCTATCGCACAATTAAACGAAGATCAACGAAGATGCATTCAGCTTTTTTACCTGAACGAAAAATCATATCAGGAAATAACCGCGGTTACCGGCTATTCCTTAAATGAAGTGAAAAGTTACCTGCAGAATGGAAAACGAAACATTAAACTGTTTTTTGCCGGAAAAGCATGAAGGAGCAACTGCATAAAAATTTATTCGAGTCTAGCGGTTGCTTATCTGAGCAAACGTTGTTCGACTATATTGACGATCGGCTCAGTTCTGATGAACGGTTCAGGGTGGAGAAGCACCTGCTGGATTGTGAGTTGTGCGCTGATGCGCTCGAAGGTTTTCGGTTTGTCAAGGACAGAAGCCGTATTACCAGTGCAACAAACAGAGTGTGGGAGTTACTGGAGTCCCGAAACGGACCGGATTCCGGAAGCATGCCGGAGTCGGAAAATAAAAAGAAAAACCGTGTTGTCCGGATGGATTACCGTTACCAGTTGTCTGCCGCCGCTGCGCTGGCCTTGATTATTTGCGGGGCTTTTCTTTTTGAACTATTTTTTTAATAAAAGCACTGCTAACCTGGCTTACAAAACGGAAACCGAAGTTGAAAAGCGAATGGTGCAGGATGCTGATACCCTGCGGTCTGTTGGGCCCGAGTCTAAATCGGAATCGAATACTTTCCTAAGAAGGAAAAGATTTTGTGTGTTAAATTTAACTTTTTTATTCATCGGACGCGAAATCTATTCAGACCAATTGAAACAGCCGTCTGGTAAACCTGCACGTTTACGTTTTTTAAAAAGGCGCTTCAGGCCATTAAAATCAATCCGGTTTAAAAATCCAGACCGATGGTAGTTGCCTGAACCCTGTTTTACCATTTGCAGTTGCAGATATTGCTTGTCAGCCTTGTTCTGAAACTGTTTGCATCCGCAATCTGCTTTCGGTTTCAAAGAATCCGCCACCCCCGCCTGCAGTTCTGGACTGATCAGAAGGCTTAATCCAACCGCGACCGTTAAAAACCCTTTCATTTAGCTTTTGCTGATTTTAATCCGTTCAACTCCGCTCCAGGACTTGAATTCATTGGTATAATACAGGTAACCCGATGAAGCAGGCGCATCGAATTCTCCGGGTACTTCCGCTTTCAGATCCAGATTAATCTGCCTCGATTCATTGGCAGCCATTCCGCGGTAATAAATCGCAACCTGATTTCCTTTTATCTCATAGTAGTCAAATACCTTTTTCTCCAGCATTTCTTTCAGCTGCCAGGGCTGAACGGTAAGTCCTGCCGGTATTCCGATCAGCACCATAGTACTTGGCAGTTCCGCATTTTTAAGATTGCGCAGTACAACCGAATACCTGATTGTTTCCCCCACCTTCGCATTTTTAGCAGAAAGAGTGCTGCTCAGGTTCACACTGCAATCCTTGTCACTCACCGGAAGAAAGGTGTTCCAGTTAACGGCAACAGAATACGGAAGCGGTTGCTTTACACCGATGTATTTAACTTTTAGGATATGTTTCCCCGCAGACAGGAACCGTTCGAGGCTGTCAATTGCAATGGGGCCTTTGTCTCCTGCCTTGTAGTTTTTTTCAGCCACCATTTTGCCATCCACAAAAACCTCAATGCGGCCGTCCTCAGCAGTTTTCTTGCTTTCTATTGCAAACCGGGTAAGCGCTTTCAGCGCCAGTATGGTTCCCTGGGTGCTGCTGAACGTTCCTGATCCGTCTCTTGAATTGATAATAAAATCAATTGCCTTTCTTAATTCCAATTGGTGTTGGCCCTTGGTTTTCATAATGGCCAGTGCTGCCATTGAAGTTGTTTCAATGATCAGGGATTTGCCCTGAGAATAAGTAACCGAATGGGTGCTTCCGGTCCAGCTTCCGTCTTTGTCCTGAAGACTCAGCAAAAGCTTCATAGCCTGATCAGCTTTTGCTGCATCGCCCAGCTTACAGGCCGCACTCGACATCATGGCCAGCATATACGGATCTTTCTTTTCAAGGGCTCTGGCATAGCAGGATTCAAATTCATTTTTAATGTCCGAATAACCCGCTTCAGCAACGGCATAAACGATATAGGAATTCAAAATTTCATCCGAAATACGTCCGTAATCATGCAGCGCGTGCTGATTGCGGGTAAATCCTCCCTTTCCGTCCTTATGGTCCATGATCCATTGAGCGGTACGATCCAGCATTTTCTGATCCACATTTCCGCCTGCATTTTTCATATCGGTAAATTCCATAAGCCCGTAGGCACTCAGGCCTTCGTGTCCGGGAGCTGCACCAAACCATTCATAACCCTTGTCCTTTGTTTCAAAACTGCAGAGACGGGTATACCCCCTGTCCAAAAGGGAATTCGCCTGAGACATGCTTTTATCATCTCTGCTGTCGGTTGATTTCAGGTAATCCAGAACCATAGCATTGGGATAGGCTGTGCAGGAGGTCTGTTCGAAACAGCCGTAGGGTTCCCTCAATATTCCTTCGACCCCCTTCATCAGGTCGCTCACCACATTGGGATAAGCGCTGAAAGAAGCTTTAACCGATCCCTCTACCACATGCTCCATGTCAAAACTGTATTCCTTTTCAATTTCCTGACCCGAAAAAGAAGCGCTGGCCGGAAATCCCTTCGAAACCATCTTCATGGTTGAAGTAAAAGCATCTTTTAATCCGCAGCTTTTAAAAGATATCGTAAAATCGCCCGCTCCCGGAGTATTCAGAACTTTATAATCCAGATAAACCACCTTTGATTCACCGGGCATAAGCGTTTGGGCAAGCTCTGGAGCAGACAGGGCTTTCAGTCCCTCCGGAGCGTCCACGGTAAAAGCTCCCCCTAACGGATGGGCTGTGTTGTTTTTCAAAAAAACCGGGATGGAAACAATATCCGAAGTCGCCACTTCCACCGGAATTTTTGCGCTCATGGCAAAAGGCAATTGGGTAAAATAAGTATGTTCGGCTCTTCCAACCATTCCGTCAGGGCTTAAACCCTCAACAGTCGTCCTGAATGAGGAAATATCATCCGAATTGTAGAACTCAATCGTCTTTGTTCCGTTGCGTCCGATTTCCAGATTCGGTTCCCAAAAAATGGTGGAGCGAAAATCTGTACGTACGTCTGCCGTTTGTTCGTTGTCATACAATGGAGCTGCGAATTGACGCGCCCGATAATACGATACTTGTTCAGATCCAGGCAGAGCAACAGCTCTCCCCGCGTTATTCATAGCAAGTGCAGTCTGATCAAAACCGGCATGGGCAAAAACTGCTTTTGATGCCAGCTTCTTGCTATTCTCTTTGCTGTTCTCTTTGCTGTTCTCTTTGTCTTTAACAAGGAGTGCCTTGTGCCCGCCCTGCATTTCAAAAAATCGCCGCTTTTCCATTTTCCTATCGTCGTCCGCATCCAGGACCTTTCCGGCGCCATTTCCTGCACTCATGGCAGCCGGAACAGCCGGTGCGCCCAAACGTTCATTGTCCTCTTCAACGGCTTCCCTGTTGTTTCGGCTGTAATTGTAGTTTCCATAGAGGTAGAAGGGCTCATGACTTCCGTAGCTGTATACATATTGGATTTGCTGATTATAACCCTGTGCAGTAATGGTTAGCATAACAGGAGCATAAAGGCTGAGTCCCCGTAAGCTGAATTCGCCTTTTTCATCCGCTTTATAACTTCCGGTGGCTGTCTTAACTGTTGCGCCAGCAATGACCTTTCCGCTGTTTGCATCCATTACCACGCCGGAGACAAGAGCCTCTTCGGGCAAAAATCCGGGTTCTGAATAATTAACAGAACACACCTGTTCCCAGGTAAATTTTCTCCAGCCCGCTGTCATTAGCAGATAATCCAGTGCCTTAGGGGCTTTCGTTTCTTTTTCATTAAAATAAAACGCGGGTTCCTCGATTTTACCTTTTACATCCTCCTGTAAAAGCAGCTCAGAAAGGATGGTCCCTGACTTGTCATCAGCGAAAGACAACAACTGGTCATTGACCACTGCCAGGGAAAGGTTTGCGGGCATGGGTACGCCCCTGTCATCACTTACATGAACCGTAAGCTGCACCTTTTCCCTGGGCAAATACATGGACTTGTCTGTGCACACACGAATGTTAAGGTGTTTGCCGGGATTGACAAATGCAAGGCGTTCGGCCCGCGCTACACCTTTACTGTCAAAGAGGGTAAGTTGCGCCACTCCCATGGGAAACTCAGAAACCGGAACCGTAAGTTTGTTCAGCCCTTCCTGAGCCTGAACGGCAGTTGCGTAGCAGATCTCTCCTCTCACCTGGGCCACAAGGGACAATTGTTCAGGCTCAGAAGAAGATAGGTCCAGTTCAATTCCTTTTGAAGAAGAGTTCACGATATTCAGTACATACCCTTTCGCAAGCGCTCCTGGCAATTCAAAAAGCTCCTTTATCCCTTCGGGTTTTGTAACTTTCACAAAATACGTTTGCCCGTCCTCCGGCTTAAGACGGAAGGCACCCATTCCCAAATGAAAACTGCTGAAGGAGGTTATGAATTTGCCATCCCTGGTTACGAGCTCCCCCTCCAGATCTGCGGGTTTATCAAATTCATTCAGAGCCCTGAAAGCAACCTTGCTCTCTATCCCTGAAACAAGATCCCCGCCCTCCGGAAAAAATTGCAGGTTGATTTTATTCAGAACGATGGGAATCGAACGGGAAATACTTTCTGTAGTTCCATTGTAATCAATAAGCACATTTAACAGCCCATCGGCAGTCTTCAGATCCCCGGGCAATTTAAAATGAAGAAAACAGGTTCCGGAGGCATCGGTTGAAGATCCGTTTTCCAGTACTTTTTTACCATCCAGGGATGCGGTAAATTTCAGCTTATAATCAGCAAGCGCCTTGTTCTCATTCGTATTCAACTCCAGCTTTGCAATAACCTCATCGCCCGAACCGAAAGCCTTCTTCTCAAAATCAAGTTTCATTTTTAAGTTTGGCAAAACGATGTCCTGAACCTGTACTTCCTTTTCAAAACCGAAATCGCTTCCGTCATTTTTCTGCCAATTCGTATAGGCTTTCACCTTATAGGTGCCACCTGCGGCTTCTGCGCTTAATGTAAAATCTCCGGCGGCTTTTCCGTTTTTTGCGATCAGGTTCAGGGATTGTTCCACATTTCCCCTGGGCCCTATAAGATCGACGTGAAGAATATCGCTGTGCCCCGAAGGACTCAGGTTTTTCCCGTCCCGGAGGTAGGCGCTGAACCAGATTGTTGAACCCGGTTCGTAAAAAGGCTTATCCAATTGCACATACATCCGTTCCTCCGGCCAAAGTTTGTTGTGTTGATCAAGATTTGCTTTCAGGCTTCTGATGAAAGAATTTTCAACCGCCTGATTGAGCAGGTCTGTCGGGGTCACCCAACTGATAAGGGCTGCCAGAGTTGCGACAGTCAGGGCTGTCCCAGTGGTCTGAAGAATGGTCTTTGTTTTCATATCAATCTGCTTTAAGTTTAGAACCTTATTTAAATGACGGGGTGTTTAATAAAGAGATGCGCGAATCAGAAAAACTCCATACCTGAGCCGTGTTTTTTCTATAAACGGCTGATTCCCTTGGATTTATTTAATTATTTTAGATCAGTGGGAGATCAGTACGGCATAAAAAATTATAAATCAGGTATCCGTCCGGGCATTTGTCTGTTCACACTCGCTTTGCTTATCGGACTTTTCACCTATAAAGACTACGGCATTTCCTACGACGAAGGCCAGATGCGCAACCTTGGTATTTACACCTATGATTATGCCTTCCACGCAGGCCAGACCATCAAAACCTCTGACAACAAAGAGCACGGTGTGGCAATGGAGTTGCCCCTGATCCTGTTAGAAAAAATCCTGGGCCTGAAGGACAGCCGGAAAATTTTCCTTATGCGCCACCTGCTCACTCACCTTTTCTTTTTAGCGGGCTGTCTGGCGTTTTTTTTATTGACGGAGTTTCTTTTTGGCAGCACAATGCTTGCCGTACTCGGATTTTTTCTTTTGCTCCTGAATCCATTGATTTACGGACATTCCTTTTTCAACACGACTGACATTCCTTTCATGAGCATGTTCATGATTACTATGCTGGTGGGGTATACAGTCCTTCAAAGGAAAACAACTTTAGGAATTCTTCTGCTAGGACTAACCTGCGGCGTACTTTGCAATATCCGTATCATGGGTCTGATGCTCGTGGCAGGTTTCCTGTTTCTGTTTCTCTTTGATTTGAGTAAGCAAAAAAGAGAAGGTCATTTCAGAAAAAAAATGCTGCTGCAACTTCTCCTGTTTCCCGGCAGCGCTTTTATGGCGCTGTATGCGACATGGCCCTACCTATACCCCAATCCACTGGGCAATTTAATCTCCGTTATAAAGACCATGTCATCCTATCCATGGAAGGGGGATGTGGTATTTGCAGGACATTTTTACAAATACAGCAACTTGCCCCTCGATTATTCCATCGGCTGGTTTTGCATTTCAAATCCGCTCGTTTACCTTGGACTCGGATTTTTCGGGTTGGGGCTGACGGGGTTCCGTTTAGCTGCAAAACCCTCTCGTTTTGGTACCGATCCGGCCTTCCGTTTTCTGCTGCTCAATTTGCTATGGTTTGTAGCCCCCTTGCTGGCCATTGCAATTTTACATTCCGTAGTATACGATGCCTGGAGGCATTTGTACTTTATATACCCCTCTTTTGTGCTTATGGGTTTATACGGATTGAATTCATTACCGAAGCCGGGCTTCAGGTATGCGGTTCTTCTGTTACTGGTACTGAACATGGCCCAAACCGCGTGGTTCATGGTGAACAACTTCCCCAATGAGCATATTTACTTCAACAGGATTCCAAGGCAGGATCAGCCCAACCGGCTGCGCAGCAACTACGACCTTGATTATTGGGGAACTTCCTATAAGCAGGCCCTCGAATACATCCTACAAACAGATACTTCTTCATTGATCACGGTAAAGGTCATAGGGCTGGCCGGAAAAGAAAACGCCTGGCTTCTGAAATCCGCCGATCGGCGGCGGATTCATTTTACCGAAGACATTTCAAAGGCAAATTATTTTGCAAGTTATTACAGATATCATCCGGGCGATTATCCGTTCATGGACAAAGAAGTCTTTTCAGTAAAGGTCCTGGGTAGCACCATTATGAGCGTTTTCAAATTAAACTGAATCAGTATACCGCAGCCGCCACTGTTTTAAGCCTGTAGATTCTGAAAGTCCGATTGCTCCAGCATAAATCCAGTTCATCCGCATAACGACTCACATAGGCCTTCAGGGAATCGTCCGAAATCATATGCACGACCAGGTAATCCACTTTGTTGACAACCAAAGCCTGTCTGATTTCAGAAAGGGATTGCAGGGGCCGGTGACTCATCGCCCGTCGTCCGGTATAAAGGGCCAAAGCACGGGGCTTTATAAAATCAAAAGTCGCATTCGCTGCCGTTTGGGATTGAATGTAATCAAAGGCTTCCCGACTCTCCTTTTGCTGAGGTCCGGGCAAAATCGCATTTTTAGTTTGGAGCATTTCTGACAAGCTGGTTTTGTACGATAGTGCTGTGAAAATAAAAAGTCCCGAAGCGAAGATCGATTTATTCAGCTTAAGATGGAGGCGAATGCACAGCAGTCCCTGAACAATGTAGTAAAGCACAAAAGGAATAAGGGGCAAAACAAATCTGAATCCGGCGAGCGAATACGGATAAACGATCAGTGTACCCAGGTAAACAAAAAAAAGGATCTCCATAAAGCCGGATGCTTCGCTCATTCTTTTTAAAATTCCCAATACAAGAAAAGCAAACAACAGGGAACCCGAAAAAAGCTGAATAAATTGCCAGGAATTATTTTCCGGAGCAAAAAAATGCTGCAAAACGTTCAGGTAATAACTTAGGTTCTGCAAAACAGTAGTTTTAAAATGCGCCGACCTGAATGAACTTAAATTCTCAGACAGTAAAGCCTGTCCTGTTCTGAAAATCAGTTTATTCAGTACCAGATAAGTACTCACAGAACCCAGGCAAAGCACTGCGCAAGGGATCAGCTGCTTCAATTGAAATTCCTTTTGCTTACCGGATAAAACGCACCGAATCTCCGCCAGCAAAACAGCCACAATAAAAACAACTCCGATAGTCCTTACAGAGGTCAGAAAACCCATCAACACGGCCAATACCAGAAGCCTGGGAGTCGATTGACGAAGCCCCGGCTGCCGAACCTGGTTTTGGTAAATCATATAGCAAAGAAAAAAGAAAAAAGAAAACGGGATATCCGACATCACTTCCATTTTAAAATGCAGTACCCAGGGGTTGTAGACATACAGCAGGACTATCAGTACAGAAACAAACGATGAATAAAACTGTTTCAGAAACGTAAGCAGGAGAAGCGCTGTCAATACCAGAAACAAGGTCTCCAGATACAAAAAACAAGAAATGCCCGTCCCAAAAACAGCGCAAACAGGGCTTAGCAGCAATGGAAATCCAACGGGATAAGAAGACGGACCCAGCATAGGGTAATCGGGATTGTACACATAGCCTGTTATCGATTGCTGAATTCCCTGCGCCATGTTTCGGGCCTGGTGAATGTACTGGGCAAAATCATCTCCCCAATCGTGTGAAGACCCGATGTTGATGAAAAACAAGGGAATGCAAAAAATAAAAAGAAGGCCGTAGCTCCGGATGCTGGTGCTGGTAAAATAATTTATAACTTTGCCTCTGTAGTTAAACTCCATATGAAAACAATAAAAGTACATAATTTCAGTGCCGGTCCCGGCATATTGCCCGAGGAGGTTCTCCGTCAGGCTTCTGAAGCCTGCATCAATTTTGACGACCTGAATCTTTCCCTGCTCGAAATTTCACACCGCAGCAAAAACTTTGAAGCCGTCATGGAAGAATCCACGACATTGGTAAAAGAGCTGCTTGACCTGGACGACAGTTACAAAATACTTTTTCTGGGCGGAGGAGCAAGTCTTCAGTTTGCCATGGTTCCCTATAACCTGCTCAGGGACGGCGGAACGGCTGGCTATGTAAATACCGGAGTATGGGCCAGCAAAGCCATTAAAGAAGCCAGACTGATCGGAAATACCCAGGTCGTGGCCAGTTCAGAAGACAAAAAATTCAATTACATACCCAAAGGATTCGGAATTCCGACTACGCTCGATTACCTGCATGTAACGTCCAACAACACCATCTACGGAACCCAGTTGAAAAAATTTCCAACTGCCGCGACCCTGGTGTGCGATATGTCCAGCGATATTTTCAGCCGTAAGATCGACGGAAAAAAATTCGGCCTCATCTATGCCGGGGCCCAGAAAAACATGGGACCTGCCGGAGCCACTATGGTAGCGGTAAAGGAATCCCTCCTGGGAAAAGTAAACCGTCCCATGCTGTCCATGATGGATTACCGGGTACATATTAAAGGCGAATCGATGTACAATACGCCCCCTGTTTTTCCGATCTACGTTTCACTGCTGACCCTTCGCTGGCTCAGGAACAACGGAGGAATAGAATGGATTGAACGCGTCAACCAGCAAAAAGCAGATGCGCTTTACACAGAAATAGACCGTAATTCACTCTTTTTCGGAACCGCAGCAAAGGAAGACCGCTCCAATATGAACGTAACCTTTGTTATGCACAAACCCGAACTTGAACCCGAATTTGACCAACTGTGGAAATCAGCAAACATCAGCGGAATACGCGGACACAGAGATGTCGGTGGCTACCGTGCGTCTTTATACAATGCCATGCCGCTGCAAAGCGTACAGGTACTCATAGACGTAATGAAAGATTTCGAAAAGAAATTCGCCTGATTCCCGGTTTTACCCTACGATCTTTGCGCGAACAGGAGCAACAGCGTCCTTAATTTTGGCAAGATCACCCTGGCCAAACTTAGGAGTTTTGGCATAGGCAGCCATGATATCGCCAAGGGGTTTCAACTCCTCCAGCATCTTGGCACAATCCGCATCCTTTTTGTATTGGGTAAGCAAATCCGTTACATACTGATAGGCAAAGATCTGGTCATAAACAGTCCGGTAAGCTTCCATAGTCTTTCCGTCACGGGGTTTTGAGCTGATGATTTCACAGGCAATATAAAGACCTTCCAGCCAACCGCCTGCAACAACAAGGGACGCCGTACTTACCCGGTCATTCGACCTGAGGTTACGCTCAGCCTTTGCGTAAGCATCGTCAATAACATCCATCAGAGAATCTTCCTTGCTCACATTCGAATTGACCCTGTTTCCGAAATCACCGCTGAAAGCGCTTTCCACACCTACTGTTTTGGCCAGTTTGGCCACCTGAGCAACGTATTCAAGCACATCAGCCGACTGGGCATATCCGGCAACATATCCGAAATCCGCTCCGTACACGCCAAGGTTAGAGGCGCTTTGAAATTTGGTTGCATAGCCGGCCGCTTTGCTGGAAGAGTTTAATATGCCCTTATTGTAGGGGAATCCTGCTTTGGCTATTTGCTTGGTAATCTTGATCGGCGAAGGTATACCAGCCCTGATTAAATTCATATCAGCGCGAACGCTGCTGCTCAGCGTGTCTGTTGTTTCCTGATAATCTTTGACAGCTTCTTCCTTGCTTCCGCAGGAGCTGAACAACACGACACCCGAAACCGAAATACTCAAGACAATTTTCTTCAACATGGATTTTTATTTTTAAGTACTGTTTTAATTTTTTTAACTTTTTTTCAGAAAGCAAATATATTTATTATTCCTCAACCACCACACCCATTGAGGAAAACTTCTCAATTCTTTGGTTAACGCGTTCCTCCGGACTCAGTTTTTCAAGGACGGCGAGCTGCGCAAGGATTTCAGTTTTCACAGTAAGAAACAACTCCGCAGGATTCGTATGAGCCCCGCCTGTCGGCTCCTTAATGACACCATCGATCAGTTTTTGGGACATCATATCTTCCGCAGTAAGTTTGAGACTGGAGGCCGCTTTTTCCTTAAAATCCCAGCTCCGCCACAAAATCGAGGAACAGGACTCCGGAGAAATAACCGAATACCAGGTATTTTCAAGCATTAACACCCGATCTCCCAGTCCGATACCCAACGCTCCGCCTGAAGCTCCTTCCCCAATTACTATGCAAACAATCGGCACTTTTAATTGGGCCATTTCAAAAAGATTGCGGGCAATCGCCTCACCCTGCCCGCGCTCCTCGGCTTCAATTCCGGGATAGGCGCCTGGCGTATCAATAAAGGTTATCACAGGCTTATTAAACTTTTCAGCCATTTTCATAAGGCGCAGCGCCTTCCGGTAGCCTTCCGGATTCGGCATCCCGAAATTCCTGAACTGCCTTGATTTGGTATTGGTCCCTTTTTGCTGTCCGATAAAAAGCAGGGGAATCCCGTTAATGCTGCCAAATCCGCCTACCATGGCTTTGTCGTCCTTTACCGTACGGTCCCCGTGAATTTCAACAAAATCCCCGTCCGTAATGGCCTCAATATAGGAAAGGGTGTAAGGCCTCTCCGGATGCCTTGAAACCTGCACCTTTTGCCAGGGACTCAGGGTTTTGTAAATCGCCTCCCGTTGAAGGACAATTTTTTCATCCAGTTCTTTCAAGGTTGTACTGATATCAACTCCGCTTTTGGCAGCAGCCTGTTTCATTTTCTCCTGTTGCTCAATGAGCTCCTCAATCGGCTTTTCAAAGTCAAGATACGTCATTCTGGTTCTCCGTTTTAAATAATCCTCCGTTTACTAAATACTGTTCCTTAACGAATACTAATGTACTGCTTTTTTGATGGATTTTATAATAGCCTCGTAATAGGCATTTGCCACTTCCCCGACCCTGTCCGGTATGTCGGGACCAGAAAGCAATTCAAGTTCGGTTTGGTTATCCTGATACAAGGTCTCTCCGTAAACCAGGGTTCCATGCACAAGTCTGGTCAGCATAAGGTTGCGGCAAAACACCCCGTTTTCACCGGCCGGCAAACAAAAGTCCTTCAGGTACTTTGCATCGGACTGTTGTGCGGTCGGCACTTTCAGTACCTGCTCAAAACTTTTAATAACATACGAAGAAAATAAAATCGAATTGTCAATATCATCGGTAATAAGCATCCTCAGGAATTCAGCTCTTGACTGCTGCTTTTCAAGTTCGTTTTTCATAAAACTTCCACCCACAAAAACCATGTCATAATCCCTGGAGCTGGGTCGGGTCCATCCCGTATTCGTTTCGTCCACATTGTAATGGATGATGAGCGTATAATCGGGCTGAAAAGCATTGATTTTCCTGGCCCTTTGCTGGGTCTCCAATCCGACATACACGTCTTTGAAAATAGCCCGTTTGGTGGCCCTGGTCAGTAAAAATGTTCGTTCCTTTTCCGAAAGATCATTCGTTGAAAACAAACTGTCGGTAACCCTGCTGAAAGAGGTCGACAGCCAGTTTTCAAAATCACTGTGTTCGGGCCGGCTGAGCAAAACCGTGGCCCCCTGACGTTCCAGTTTACTTTTCAGAAGCATTGCCGTTTCATAGGTAAGCCTGGATTCAATCAGTTCGATTTTTTTTGAATCTCCGTTAGCCAGCTTAAGATTCATTTCAATGTATTTTTTTTCCAGTTTTGCCATCCCTATATCATCCGCAACATGACCCGGATCAAGAGCTATACGTATGCCCTTGAGCAAACTGTCATCCTGTACAGAGCCTGATTGGGCCGGCCTGCTTTTATTTGCAGGCTGCCCGGAAGCATTAATTTTTTTTAGCCGGTCAGCTGAAATACGGTCTGATTTTTTTTCAATCAAAAATTTTAAATAGCTGGCTTCCGAAGAATCCCTGATAAGCTGCCGGAGGTAATTGATTTCATTCCAGTACACTTTAAATTCAGGTTCCCCTGCCGATTTTTTCTCAGCAGAAGCAAATAAGCTGATCCCGCTACTGTCAATTGAATAAAAATCGCCAAGCGCCTGTTCTTTGTCAAGAAAACGACGGGCCTTTAGCCTCGCCAGGCGGACCGACACCTCATCCGAAGATTCAGAACGGACTGAACCATTGCCCGGTACTTGTGCAGAAATATCAACTCCGGAAAAAAACAAAAACAGCAGCAGCAGCCGAACCGAAACTACACGCAACCACCACCTTGAGTTGATCATCGCGTGACTTGAATTTATCATCGCGTAAATTTAAAAATAGATTACCCAACCCCGTAAAATTCTTTATCTTGCCGGGGCTTTTTAACCTTCACCATGCCATGCCATGATCAACCTTGAATCCGAGTTCACCTTCAAAACCAGCCGCAGCAGTGGTAAGGGAGGGCAGAACGTAAACAAAGTTTCGAGCAAAGTAGAATTGAATTTTGACGTCGGCAATTCGAATTTACTCTCTCCCTTCCAGAAAGAAAGGATAGTGAGCCAATTAAAAAACCGGATAAACAAAGAAGGCATCTTGCAGATTATTGTACAGTCCAGCAGATCTCAATATGAAAACAAAGATCTGGCTGTCGAAAAACTGAACCTGCTGATCAGCCAATGCTTTGTGATTCAGAAAAAACGCTTCAAAACCAAGCCTCGCAAATCGGCAAAGGAAAAGCGCCTGAAAAGCAAAAAGATACACTCCCTCACCAAATCCCTGCGGCGCAAAGACTTTTAAACACTCGTCTTCATCAACTATTCAGTGAAGCTTTTCCTTGAAATAATTCCAAAGCGCCTCATCCGGAGGATCCGCAACAATACACACCACTTCCTTGCTTACCGGATGGATAAATTCGACCTGACGGGCATGCAAATGAATAGAGGCATCGGCATTGGTTCTGTTAAAGCCGTATTTCACATCCCCTTTTAGGGGACTGCCGATGGCCGAAAGCTGCACACGTATCTGATGATGCCTGCCCGTTGCAGGTTTCACCTCCAGCAAATGGTAATTATCCGAACTGCAAAGAATGCGGTATTCCAGTTCGCTCCGGAGGGCGCCTGAAGTTTCAGCAGCGAAGGCTTTGCTTTGATTCCTGATTTCATTTTTTTTCAGAAAATGAATCAGGGTACCCGAATCCGCTGAAGGACGATTTTTCACCACGGCCCAATACGTTTTCTGAACCGCCCTTGTTTTGAACAGTTCATTGAGCCGGGCAAGAGCCTTGCTGGTTTTGGCGAATAACACGATTCCGCTGACCGGCCGGTCTATGCGATGCGCGACACCGACAAAAACATTGCCGGCTTTGCTGTACTTTTCCTTCAGATATATTTTCAGGAGTTCACTCAGCGGAGTGTCACCGGTTTTATCGCCCTGAACGATTTCCGAAGGGCGTTTATTAACCGCAATAAGGTGATTGTCTTCGTAAAGTACCTGCATCAATACTGCTCGTTCGCATTGGGAAAATCCCTGGCCTTGACATCCGAAATGTATTTTTTCACTCCTTTTGTCATGCTTTCGTAAACGTTGGCGTATCTGCGCAAAAATCGGGGACTGAATTCATTCGTTATACCCAACATATCATGCAAAACCAGCACCTGTCCGTCCACTCCTCCCCCGGCCCCGATTCCGATAACCGGAATCTTAACCCGACTGCTTACGCTGGTTGCTAAATTGGCTGGAATTTTTTCCAGAACCAGCCCGAAACATCCTGATTTTTCAAGAAGTTCAGCATCTTCCAGCAGAGCTTTTGCTTCAACCTTTTCCTTAGCCCTTACCGAATAGGTTCCAAACTTATAGATGGATTGAGGCGTTAGTCCCAGATGTCCCATCACAGGAATTCCGGCAGACAAAATGCGTTCAATCGATTCTTTTACTTCTTTACCGCCTTCCAGCTTTACAGCGTGAGCGCCCGATTCCTTCATAATGCGCACCGAAGATTGAAGCGCCTCCTTTGAATTCCCCTGATACGAGCCAAACGGAAGGTCCACAACGATAAGCGCCCTGTTCACCGCCCGCACTACTGAGGAGGCATGGTAAATCATCTGATCCAGGGTGATTGGAAGTGTGGTTTCGTGTCCGGCCATCACATTGGAAGCCGAATCTCCAACCAGGATCACGTCGATGCCCGCATTGTCGATAATGCGGGCCATGGAGTAATCATAGGCTGTAAGCATGGAGATCTTCTCACCCTTATTTTTCATTTCCTGCAAAATATGGGTGGTAACTTTCTTGATTTCTTTTTTGCTGCCGGGCATGAGCTTTGAATATTCGGTGAAGCTAAGTATTAATTTAATTTTATCCGAATTTTTGATACCTTTAATCTCCATGAACATACGCAAATCTCAATGAACATACGTAGTACAGGAATGGCATTGGTTTTATCAGCTGCCCTTTGCGGCTGTTCTACTAAATTGACTATTGACGCTCCCTACAAGGAAATCATGGTGGTCTACGGTCTGCTCGACCAGAAAGACACAGCGACCTACGTTAAAGTCAACAAGGCTTACCTGGGTGTGGGAAACGCCTATAGCATGGCCCAGATATACGACTCTGTCAATTATCCGAATATCATCACCGTCCAGCTGCAACAAATCTCGGGCTCAACAGGAAACCTGGTAAATACCATTACACTTAGCAGAGACTCCTCCGTCCCCAAACCCTCAGGCACGTTTTCGGCACCGGTGCAGATTTTGTATAAAACCAAAACTCCGCTGGATTCGAGTTGTACTTATAACTTGCTTATCACCGACAACAAAACCCACAACACGGTTACCGGTTCCACCCAGTTGATCAGTGGTTTCAGCGTCACTCAGCCTTTTGAAAGCGGAGGTTATCTGAACTTCGCCAACTCCGCATTGCCTTTGCGCATAGCCTGGAACTGCGCTCAAAACGGGGTTGTTTACACAATTACCCTGCGCTTTTACTACTACGAATTAAACCTCACGACACACGTCACAACCAAAAAACACCTGGATTGGATTATGCCGAATCAGATAGCCCCTCAGGGCTCGGCAGGCCTTCCGATGTTTATTACAATAAACGGTCCATCCTTTTATCAGTTTCTCGAATCCGAACTTTCCCCTTTAAATTCGAATACCAATCGCTATGTAGGAAATCCGGGTGCCAGCGATACAACATCCATTGTAGATCTTATTTTTGACATCGGTACCCAGGATCTGAACACTTATATTTCGGTCAGCCAGCCTACCAACAGCATCACCCAAAATCAACCCAGCTTCAGTGATATTTTACCGGCCAAAACCGGATACGGCCTGTTTACGGCGAGGTTTCATACCGTTATGACTCCTAATTTTTTGAGTCCGAGCTCCCTGGACTCGTTATACTTCGGTGCTCAAACCAACGCCCTTTTCAGCGGTTCCTACTATTAATTTCTGCCAAAATGTCACAATTTACCTCTTGGCATAATCATTGAACTTAAGAGATTAAAAAACAAGACTATTAAAACAACTGGATTATGGGAAAAATAATTGGCATCGATTTAGGCACCACTAACTCATGCGTGTCGGTGATGGAAGGTAACGAACCGGTAGTAATTGCAAATAGCGAAGGGCACCGGACAACGCCTTCTATTGTGGCTTTTATTGATAACGGAGAGCGCAAGATCGGAGAGCCGGCAAAACGTCAGGCCATCACCAACCCCCTGAAAACGATTTATTCGATCAAGCGTTTCATGGGACATACCTTCGACGAAGTAACAGAAGAAATCAAACGTGTTCCTTATAAGGTTTTAAAAGGAGATAACAACACTCCGCGTGTTCAGATTGATGACCGCAAGTATACGCCACAGGAAATTTCGGCTATGATCCTTCAGAAAATGAAGAAGACCGCTGAAGATTTTCTTGGGACCGAGGTAACCGAGGCAGTCATTACCGTACCTGCCTACTTTAACGATGCGCAGCGCCAGGCAACCAAAGAAGCGGGTGAAATTGCCGGCCTTACCGTAAAACGCATCATCAATGAACCTACCGCTGCCGCACTGGCCTATGGACTCGACAAAAAACACGACATGAAAATTGTAGTGTTCGACTGTGGAGGAGGAACGCACGACGTCTCTGTCCTTGAATTGGGAGAAGGTGTATTTGAAGTAAAATCAACCGACGGTGACACCCACCTTGGCGGAGATGATTTTGACCACAAAATCATCGACTGGCTGGTTGCAGAATTCAAAAAAGAAAACGGCCTCGACCTTTCCAAAGATCCAATGGCCCTGCAGCGATTGAAAGAAGCCGCTGAAAAAGCAAAAATTGAGCTTTCAAGTTCGGCTTCTACCGAAATCAATCTGCCTTACATTATGCCTGTAGACGGCATTCCAAAGCACCTTGTAAAAACACTTACACGCGCTAAATTCGAACAACTGGTTGACGATCTGATCAAACGCACCATCAAACCCTGCGAATCTGCGCTTAAAAATGCAGGACTGGGAGTAAACGATATCAATGAAATTATTCTGGTGGGAGGATCAACCCGCATACCTGCCATCCAGGAAGCCGTTCAAAAATTCTTCGGCAAGGCTCCTTCAAAGGGTGTAAATCCGGATGAAGTAGTGGCCATAGGCGCCGCCATTCAGGGCGGCGTGCTCACAGGAGAAGTGAAAGACATTCTTCTGCTCGATGTAACCCCGCTTTCCTTAGGAATTGAAACCATGGGCGGAGTAATGACCAAACTGATTGAATCAAACACCACCATACCTACCAAGAAATCAGAAACCTTTTCCACGGCGGCTGACAATCAGCCTTCGGTTCAGATTGTCGTGTTCCAGGGCGAGCGCCCGATGGCAAAAGACAACCGCAAGCTGGGCGAATTTAATCTCGACGGCATTCCGCCTTCACCCCGGGGCATTCCCCAGATCGAAGTGACCTTTGACATTGACGCAAACGGCATATTACAGGTTTCGGCAAAAGACAAGGCTACCGGAAAAAGCCACAACATACGCATTGAAGCCAAATCGGGTCTGAGCGATGCCGATGTCAAGCGCATGAAAAACGAGGCTGAGGCCAATGCCGAATCAGACAAAAAAGCCAAAGAAGAAGTCGAAAAAGTAAACCAGGCCGATTCCCTTATTTTTCAAACCGAAAAACAATTGAAAGATTACGGAGATAAGCTGTCGGCCGACAAAAAAGAAACCATTCAAAAAGCGTTGACCGAACTGAAAGCTGCTCACACAGCCAAAGATCTGGCCAAAATAGATACGGCCATGACTTCGCTTAACGCAGCATGGACAGCAGCTTCCGAGGAAATGTACAAGGCAACACAAGGTGCAGCCCAACCCGGAGCTGGATCCGACCCCAATCAGGCTTCGGGCCAGAACCCCGGAAACGGAAGCACAGGCTCAAACGGCAAAGACGAATCCGTAACCGATGTGGATTTTGAAGAGGTAAAAGAAGATAAAAAGTAAATTATTATATTTGTTGAGTAAAAATTTAGTACTAATTAATTATCAAAATCACAATGAAAACAGGAACAGTAAAATTCTTTAACGTATCAAAAGGATACGGTTTTATTAAAGACGACGCAACCGGAGAGGAAATATTCGTTCACGCTACCGGGTTAATCGACCAGATTCGTCAGGACGACAAAGTTAACTTTGAAGTCTCCGAGGGAAAAAAAGGTATCAATGCAGTAAACGTAAAAAAAGCATAAGTTACACATAGGATTCCCCGTTAAATCCCTCCCCGAAAAGGAGGGATTTTTTTCGCCTTATTTGCCGTCAACAGCAGGCAAATACACCAGTTTTTTGGTTTCGAAAAACTCCTCTTTAAAAAAGTCGCTCAGGCTATACAGGCGATACCGGCCCTCAAAAGGATTTAACTCCTGAGTTAAATCCCCTCCTTTCAGGTACAAAATACCGTTGCTCAGTTCATTTTCGTTTTTTCGCTTCAACAGACTGCCCACCCAGTTTTCGAATTCGCTCATATCTGCCACAGCACGGCTAACCACAAAGTCAAATTTATCTCCGGGCTGCTCTGTGTGGTACTGCTCAGCCCTTATTTGCTCTGCTTTAACATTGGTCAGCTTCAGCGATGCCACCACTTCTTTCACTACGTTAATTTTCTTGCCGATTGAATCAATAAGTAAAAACGCTGTTTCAGGAAACAGGATCGCAAGCGGGATACCGGGAAATCCGCCCCCTGTTCCTACATCCAGAATCCTTGTGCCGGGTTTGAAGCGAATAACCTTTGCAATGCCCAGACTATGCAGCACATGACGCTCATAAAGCGACGATTCGTCTTTTCTCGATATCAGATTGATCCGGGCATTCCAGTACGTATACAGCTCTTCCAGAGCCTTAAAGCGGCTCTCCTGCAAGGGACTCAGTTCAGGAAAATACCTTGAAACAATTGAAAAATCTGCAGGCATGGTTGAACGTTCAGGATCTAAATCAGAATTTACCTTCCGAATGCTTCATGATATTCAAAAGCAATTCCCGTGCCCTGAAAAGCTGGGCTTTGACGGTACCTATGGGCAATTCCAGCTTCTGGCCAATTTCTTCGTAGGAGAGCTCCTCAAAGTAGCGCATTTCAACCAGCTGGCGGTAGCGGGGCTTCAGTTTTTCCACCACATCATGCATCATCGCAATCTTCTGCTTTTGCTGCATGGTTTCCTCCGGATCCAGAAAATCAGACCTGAGCGCCATATTCATTTCTCCACCTTCGTCATTTTCATAAGGTTTGTCGATGGAAAAGGTATTGTTCTTTTTCTTTCGGATGAAATCAATGCAGTTATTGGTTGCAATCTTAAACAACCAGGTGCTGAAAGCAAAATTGGGGGTATACTGCTCCAGTCGCTTGAAAGCTTTCCCGAAGGCTTCGATGGTCAGATCATCCGCGTCGTCCTTATTCCCTACCATTTTGAGCAGCATAAAGTAGACCGAATCCCGGTAACGGCCCATAAGGGAGGCATAAGCCTGCTGATCACCCTTTTTAAGCGCCGCTTTAACCAGCTTCAGATCTTGTAGTGCTTTTGATGAAAGGGAATTTAACTCTTCCATTTATTTTGCTTTAACGCTGTATTTGAGAATTGAATGACCGGATAAATAAACAACAAACACAACTCAAACACAGGCGAAAATAACAATAAATCCTTTTCACCCAACCGATTCATCGCTTTTCTGAAAATAAAGAGCTGACAAAGCAAACGCAGTAGAAACGCAGCTAAAACAAAAACAGTGTAGGGCCTTGCAAAAAGACATACGCTGAATAAAATCCAAAAAGCGTATTGACTTCCGGTTATAAAAAAAAGCCTTCTTTTCGAATCCTTTTTATAAAAACCATAGGTGGTCAGGTGCCTCCTTTTTTGATTGAACCAATCCCCAAACGAGTACTTGGGGCTTGAATAGGTAATACTCTCAGCGCTCAATTCGGCTTTCACATTTTCGGCCGTGGCAGCCTGGTTGACAAATAAATCATCGTCTCCGGATTCCAAAAAATAATGGGAACCAAAGCCTTTGTGTTTAAAAAAGAGCGATTTCCGGTAGGAGAGGTTCCGGCCGACACCCATATAGGTTTTTCCGGAAAGAGAAAGCGATAAATAATTCAGGGCAATACAGAAAGCATCGAAACGGATGAGCTTATTCAATATTCCCTTATTTTTTTCATAGGCTCCGTAACCCAGGACAATTTCCGTTTTTTCGCTGCTGTAGTTACTTAGAATAGCTTTAAGCCATCCCGGACCTGCAGGATAACAATCGGCATCGGTAAACACAAGGTGCTCATGACTGGCCCCTTTGATTCCGCATAGGAGTGCAAATTTTTTCCCATGACGGTAATTTTCATCCTCTTTGATGGTAACAACTTTTAACCTGGGCTGTTTTTTCGAGAACTCTTCCAGAATATCGGCCGTGTGGTCGTACGAACAATCGTTCACAACCACCACTTCGTAATCGGGGTAATCCTGCTGAAAAAGCAAAGGCAGGAATTTAGACAGGTTGTCATCCTCATTCCTGGCACAAACAATAACAGTCGCCGCAGGAGTGTCCGAAACCGTATCACTTTTCCGGTAGGCTCCGGTTTTCCTGAAAACAAAAAGGTAAAAATAAAGCTGAACCAGAAATGCAAGGGCGAACAAACCCAGCAGAACAAACTTCAGCACTTCCAGTGTACGCTGATCCACATGAAGCAACAGGTGAATCCGGATCCGGTCAAAAAACAGAAAGAGTCTGGTCAGCGATGAATAAAGTGTTTCCATAGTGTATACTGCAAATCTACCCTGTAATCAATGAACGTTTAAGTGCTATCTTTGGAAGAATTTAAACAAAGTAATTAACAAAAAAATAAAATCAGAATCATGATCGATGCGGTTATCTTCGACATGGACGGACTCCTTGTAGATTCTGAGCCGCTTTGGAGAGAGGCCGAAAAAACGGTTTTCAGTTCGGTCGGTATTCATTTGACCGAATTTGATTTCGAACAGTTCATGGGTTTTAAGATTAACGAAGTGGTGGAGCACTGGCACAAAAAAAATCCGTGGACCGGCAAAAGCAAGATCCAGGTCGAGAATGAAATACTGGACGAACTTGATTTTCTGATTGACACGAAGGCGCTTCCAAAATCAGGCCTTGATCAGATCGTCGGACTACTGGAAAACAAAAAAATCCCACTGGCGGTTGCCTCCTCGTCGCCAGTCGCCATTATTCAATCGGTTCTGAAAAAACTGAACATCTCCTCCCTTTTCAAAGTCGTTCATTCGGCCGAAAAAGAACAGTACGGCAAACCGCATCCTGCCGTTTTTATTACTACGGCGAGACTGCTGAAAGTCTCCGCGGGTAATTGTCTGGTTTTTGAAGACTCGTTTAATGGACTGATTGCGGCCAAGGCAGCGCGTACCAAAACCGTCAGCATCCCCGACGAGAAAGACTATGCTCAAACCCGCTTCGACATCGCCGACCTGAAACTTCACAGCCTGGGCGGTTTCACTGAGGCACACTGGCAACGTTTCAACAATTGAAGTTTACAGTACAACATACCGATGGAAAAGCCCGGGCCGGCCTGCTCCAAACCGACCACGGCACTATTGAAACACCCATTTTTATGCCCGTCGGCACGGCCGGAACCGTAAAAGCAGTTCACCAGCACGAATTGGCCAACGACATCAAGGCCCGGATTATTCTGGGCAATACCTACCACCTCTTCCTCCGGCCCAGACTCGAAACCCTGGAAAAGGCCGGGGGGCTGCACAAATTTATAGGCTGGGACAAACCTATTTTAACCGACAGCGGCGGCTATCAGGTCTATTCACTGGCTCATAAACGCAAAATTTCAGAATCCGGTGTGAACTTCAGTTCCCACATTGACGGCTCAGAGCAGGTGTTTACGCCCGAAAATGTTATGGACATCCAGCGCAGCATAGGAGCTGACATCATCATGGCATTTGACGAATGTACCCCCTACCCTTGCCAATTCGAATACGCCTCTGCATCCATGGAAATGACACACCGCTGGCTCAAACGCTGCTGCGAGCAGTTTGACGCAACCTCCCCCCGCTACGGATACAGCCAAACCCTCTTCCCCATTGTACAGGGAAGCGTTTATACCGACCTGAGAAAAAAATCTGCCGAATTCATTGCATCCATGAACCGCGAAGGAAACGCAATCGGAGGATTATCCGTGGGAGAGCCCGACCAAGACATGTACCGGATGTGCGAAATCGTTTGTTCGATTTTGCCATCTGACAAACCACGCTACCTGATGGGCGTTGGAACCCCGGTCAATTTGCTGGAGAATATTGCGTTGGGCATCGATATGTTCGACTGCGTTCTTCCCACCAGAAACGCAAGACACGGGCTTCTCTATACTGAAAATGGAATTATCAACATCCGCAACGAAAAATGGAAAAATGACTTCACGCCACTGGATGAAAAAGGGAGCAGCTTTGTCGACCAGAACTATTCCAAGGCTTACCTGCGTCACCTGATGCATGCTCAGGAAATCCTGGGCGCCCAGATCGCCAGCATTCACAACCTTGCTTTTTACCTGAACCTGGTCGCTGAAAGCCGCAGAAAAATAATCTCAGGAGAGTTCCCGGCCTGGAAAAATCAAATGGTAAGCAAACTCAGCCAAAGGCTGTAATCAGGCCTGTGCTGTGGGCCCTCCGAAATTCATCGGAATGGCCGTAGGCTCAATATCCTTTACCATACCGTGAATCGCCTCATATTTGCTAACATTTTCCTTCAGGGCCTTCATCAGACGTTTGGCATGCTGCGGAGTCAGAACAATTCTTGATTTCACCTTGGCCTTTGGAACGCCGGGCATCACTTTTATAAAATCAATTACAAACTCCGAATGAGAGTGAGTGATAATCGCCAGATTGGAGTATATCCCATCGGCGACCTCTTCACTCAGCTCAATATTCAGTTGATTGGTATTGCTTTGCTCTTCAGCCATGTTACGCTTCTTCTTCGATCGCTTCCTGTTTTGAAGCCAGCAAACGCTCGTATTCTTCTCTTGAACCGACGATCATGCGCTCGTAGTCCCTCAGACCTGTACCTGCAGGAATCAGATGACCAACGATAACGTTTTCTTTCAGTCCGCTCAGGTCATCCACCTTGCCGTTAACAGCAGCTTCGTTCAGCACCTTGGTTGTTTCCTGGAAGGAAGCAGCGCTCATGAAACTGTTGGTTTGCAGAGAGGCGCGGGTTATACCTTGCAGTATCTGGGTAGAAGTCGCAGTGATCGCCTCACGGGTATCGACCAGTTTCTTGTCCTGGCGTTTCAGCACCGAATTTTCATCACGCATCTTTCTTGGGGTTATGATCATCCCCTGTTTCAGGGTTTCAGAATCACCACCATCAACAACCACAACTTTGCCGTACAGACGGTCGTTCTCTTCCATGAAATCAAGTTTGGAAACCAGCTGACGCTCAAGGAAAATAGTATCTCCCGGATCATCGATCTCAACCTTGCGCATCATCTGACGCACGATGGTTTCAAAATGCTTGTCGTTGATCTTCACACCTTGCAGACGGTAAACCTCCTGAATTTCATTCACCAGGTATTCCTGAACTGCAGTCGGGCCTTTGATGGAAAGGATATCCGACGGCGTTGTAGCGCCGTCAGAAAGCGGATATCCGGCCTTTATAAAATCATTCTCCTGAACAAGGATGTGCTTCGAAAGCGGAACCAGGTAACGGTGTTGTTCTCCGGTTCTGGATTCAATAATAACTTCCCTGTTTCCGCGCTTGATTTTTCCGAACGACACCACTCCGTCAATTTCAGAAACCACAGCGGGGCTACTTGGGTTGCGGGCTTCAAACAACTCTGTTACCCTTGGAAGACCACCCGTGATATCACCCAGTTTTCCGGCATTACGTGGAATCTTGACAAGAATCTGACCGGGTTGAATATCGCTTCCTTCGTTCACAATTACGTGAGCACTTACAGGAATGTTATAGGTCTTGACAACCTCTTTCTTAACAATAATTTTGATGGCAGGGTTCTTTGTCTTATCACGGCTGTCAACAATAACCTTTTCTTTAAATCCGGTTTGTTCGTCAACTTCCTCGCGGTAAGTATACCCCTCATCAATATTTTCAAACTCGACTTTTCCTCCGAATTCAGAAATGATCACTGCGTTGTAAGGATCCCAGTCACAAAGCAAGGTTCCTTTTTTAACTTTTGCATTGTTCTTCACATACAATTGAGCTCCGTAAGGAATGTGGGTGGTGGTAAGCGTATTGGAAGTATTTGCGTCAATGATTTTCATTTCTGCAGAACGTCCGATAACAACATTTATCTTTTCTCCTTCCGAATTTTTGCGTTCAACTGTTTTCAATTCTTCAATTTCCACAACGCCGTCGTATTTGGCCTCAATCTTGGAAGAAGAGGAGATATTCGAGGCTGTACCTCCAACGTGGAATGTACGAAGTGTCAGCTGCGTTCCGGGCTCACCGATCGATTGGGCGGCAATTACGCCTACCGCTTCTCCGCGCTGAACCATACGTCCGTTAGCCAGGTTTCGGCCGTAACATTTTCCGCACACACCTACTCTGTTTTCGCAGGTAAGTACCGAACGTATTTCTACCGCCTCAATCGGAGATTCAGAAATCCGAAGGGCAATTTCCTCTGTAATTTCAGCTCCTGATTTGGCGAGCAATTCTCCGGTAATCGGATTGAAGATATCGTGTACCGAAGTACGGCCCAGAATGCGATCATACAAAGACTCCACGACATCGTCATTTTTGCGAAGCGCCGTTGCGATCAGACCTCTTAAAGTGCCGCAGTCCTCGTCGGTAATAATTACATCCTGAGCAACATCCACAAGTCTGCGGGTCAGGTAACCGGCATCAGCCGTCTTAAGAGCTGTATCGGCAAGACCTTTACGCGCACCGTGCGTAGAAATAAAATACTCGTGAATCGAAAGCCCTTCTTTAAAATTCGAGATAATCGGATTCTCGATGATTTCACCTCCGGTAGCTCCGGACTTTTGTGGCTTGGCCATCAGTCCGCGCATCCCGCTAAGTTGCCGGATTTGTTCTTTCGAACCCCGTGCTCCTGAATCCAGCATCATGTATACCGGATTGAATCCCTGACGGTCATTGGTCAGCTGATCCATAACTTTTTTGGTAATTTTCGAATTGGTATGTGTCCAGATATCGATAATCTGATTGTAGCGTTCATTATTGGTAATAAATCCCTGATTGTAGCTGTTCATTACTTCATCTACTTCAAGTTTAGCGCCATCAATGAGCTTCTCTTTATCCTCAGGAACCATTACATCTCCAAGGTTAAAGGAAAGTCCTCCGCGGAAAGCGAAAGAGAACCCAAGGTGCTTGATATCATCCAGGAACTTTGCAGTCTTTACCATGTCGGTTTTCTTCATGATGGTACCGATGATATCCCGTAATGATTTCTTGGTGAGCAGTTCGTTGATATAACCCACTTCTTTAGGAACAACCTGGTTCAGGATAACCCGTCCGACAGTTGTTTCGATTATTTTCTTTACGTATTCCCCGTTTTCAACAGTCGTTGTACGTACCTTAATAATGGCGTGAAGGTCGACTCCCTTTTCGTTGTAAGCAATGATAACCTCTTCGGGGGAATAAAAAATCTTCCCTTCACCTTTAATTGGAAATTCTTTCGTATTCTTTCTGGGCTTGGTCATGTAATACAGACCAAGTACCATGTCCTGAGAAGGAACGGCAATAGGCGCCCCGTTGGATGGATTCAAAATATTGTGAGAAGCCAGCATAAGAAGTTTAGCCTCCAGGATAGCTGCGTTACCCAGCGGAACGTGTACCGCCATCTGGTCTCCGTCAAAGTCAGCATTAAACGCTGTACAAACCAGCGGGTGAAGCTGAATCGCTTTTCCTTCGATCAGTTTAGGCTGGAAAGCCTGGATTCCCAAACGGTGAAGCGTGGGGGCACGGTTCAGCAGAACCGGATGGCCCTTCAGTACATTTTCCAGAATATCCCAAACCACAGGATCCTTGCGGTCTACAATTTTCTTCGCTGATTTAACCGTCTTTACAATTCCCCTTTCGATCATCTTGCGGATGATGAACGGCTTGAAAAGTTCTGCGGCCATATCCTTTGGCAATCCGCACTCGTGCAATTTCAATTCAGGACCAACGACAATGACAGAACGCGCCGAATAGTCAACCCGTTTTCCGAGCAGATTCTGGCGGAACCTTCCTTGTTTTCCTTTCAGACTGTCCGAAAGTGATTTCAGCGCACGGTTTGCTTCTGTCTTAACGGCATTCGCCTTGCGGGAATTGTCAAACAGGGAATCCACAGACTCCTGCAACATGCGTTTTTCATTTCTTAAAATTACATCGGGTGCCTTGATCTCGATCAGGCGTTTCAGACGGTTGTTACGGATAATTACCCTTCTGTACAGATCATTCAGATCTGATGTGGCAAAGCGCCCACCGTCCAGCGGAACCAGAGGGCGAAGTTCAGGTGGAATAACCGGTACAATTTTAACAATCATCCATTCGGGATGGTTGACAATGTTCTTATTCGCTGCGCGGAACGCCTCAACAACCTGAAGTCTCTTCAGCGCTTCATTTTTACGCTGCTGTGAAGTCTCTGTGTTGGCTTTGTGACGCAGGGTATACGACAACTCATCCAGTTTAATGCGGCTGAGCAGCATTTGCAAAGCATCTGCGCCCATTTTGGCAATAAACTTATTGGGATCCGTATCATCCAGATGTTGATTGTCTTTTGGCAGGGTCTCCAGAATATTCAGATACTCTTCTTCGGTAAGAAAATCAAGATAGGTAAGCGGGTTACCCTCAGCATTCTTGGCAGTACCGGCATTGATCACCACATAACGTTCGTAGTAAATGATCATGTCCAGCTTCTTGGTCGGAAGACCGAGCAAGTAACCGATTTTGTTCGGCAAGGACCTGAAGTACCAGATGTGTGCCACAGGAACCACCAGATTGATATGCCCCATACGCTCTCTTCTGACCTTCTTCTCCGTTACTTCTACTCCGCAACGATCGCAAACGATTCCCTTGTAACGGATGCGCTTGTATTTGCCGCAGGCACACTCCCAATCCTTTACAGGACCGAAAATACGCTCACAGAACAATCCACCCATTTCGGGCTTATAGGTTCTGTAATTGATTGTTTCAGGCTTTACTACTTCTCCGCTCGAACGCTCCAGGATGAGCTCGGGAGATGCAAGACTAATCGTAATTTTTGAAAAATTACTTTTCAGTTTGATGTCTTTTTTAAAGGCCATTTATATCGATTTTAGAATGTTAAATTAATCCATAGTTATGTTCAGGCACAATCCACGCAACTCGTGCAACAATACGTTGAACGATTCCGGAATACCCGGAGTCGGCATGGATTCGCCCTTCACAATGGCTTCGTACGCTTTCGCACGACCCACCACATCATCCGATTTAATGGTCAGGATTTCCTGAAGGATATTCGCTGCTCCGAATGCTTCCAGGGCCCAAACTTCCATTTCACCGAAACGTTGTCCGCCGAACTGAGCCTTACCTCCCAACGGTTGCTGAGTGATAAGCGAATACGGACCGATTGAACGGGCATGCATCTTATCGTCCACCATGTGTCCGAGCTTCAGCATGTAAATCATACCTACGGTTGCAGGCTGATCAAAACGTTCTCCGGTGCCTCCGTCATAAAGATAGGTCTGACCAAAGCGTGGAATTCCGGCCTCGTCTGTATACTTATTGATCTCATCCAGGGTAGCGCCGTCAAAAATCGGAGTTGAAAATTTCAAGCCCAGCTTCTGGCCAGCCCAGCCCAGAACAGTTTCGTAAATCTGTCCGAGGTTCATCCGGGAAGGTACACCCAGTGGATTCAAAACAATGTCCACAGGGGTTCCGTCAGCAAGGAAGGGCATATCTTCGGCACGCACGATACGGGCTACAATACCCTTGTTACCGTGACGTCCAGCCATTTTGTCTCCCACTTTCAGTTTGCGTTTCTTTGCAATGTAAACCTTGGCAAGCTGAACAATTCCTGCAGGCAATTCATCGCCAACGGTCAGATTGAATTTTCTTCGCTTGTAAGCCCCGAGCAAATCATTGTACTTGATGCTGTAGTTGTGCAGCAAGCGCTCAATTTGCTTGTTGGTATCCTTGTCCGTAGTCCAGCTGGTTGGATTGATTACAACGTAATCGATCTTTTCCAGAGCTTTCTGGGTAAACTTGGTTCCTTTCGAAATCAGTTCTTCTTTCAGTGTATTGGTCACCCCTTGCGAAGTTTTGCCATTTACAATGGAGAACAGTTTCTCAACCAGCTTATCCTTCAGCTCGACATTCGAATGATTGTATTCCTTGTCAATTTTTTCAAGGATGGTTTTTTCATCCGCTTTTGTTTTCTTGTCCTTGATGATGCGCGAAAACAGCTTTTTGTCAGTAACAACACCCCGTATGGATGGAGGAACTTTCAGAGAAGCGTCTTTCACATCCCCGGCCTTATCTCCGAAAATCGCACGCAAAAGCTTTTCTTCAGGAGAAGGATCGGTCTCACCTTTGGGCGTGATCTTACCGATCAGAATATCGCCTTCCTTCACTTCTGCTCCTACGCGTATCAATCCGTTTTCATCCAGGTCCTTGGTCGCCTCCTCACTCACATTCGGAATATCAGCAGTCAGTTCTTCAAGACCCCGTTTGGTGTCGCGTACTTCCAGAACGTACTCATCAATATGCAATGAAGTGAAAACGTCATCCTGAACGATCTTCTCGTTTATCACAATCGCATCCTCAAAGTTATATCCCTTCCATGGCATGAAAGCCACTTTCAGGTTTCTTCCAAGAGCCAGTTCACCGTTCTGAGTAGCGTATCCTTCGCAAAGAACCTGACCAATGCTAACCTTTTCGCCTTTCTTGACGATCGGCTTGAGGTTGATGCAGGTATTTTGATTGGTCTTGCGGAATTTAATCAGGTTGTAATGCTTAACGTCATCGTCAAAACTTACCAGCTTTTCGCCTTCGCTTCTGCTGTAACGTATCACAATTTCATTGGCGTCCACATATTCAACGACGCCGTTTCCTTCGGCATTGATCAGCACGCGTGAATCGCGTGCAACAAGTCCCTCAAGCCCGGTACCCACAATCGGAGCTTCCGGTTTCAGCAAAGGAACGGCCTGACGTTGCATATTCGAACCCATCAGGGCCCGGTTGGCATCATCATGCTCAAGGAAAGGAATCATGGATGCGGCGATGGAAGAAATCTGATTGGGAGCAATATCCATCAATTCGATTTTATCCGGTTCAACCACGGGGTAATCGCCTTCGTAACGGGCTACAACTTTGCTTTCCGTAAAGTTTCCTTTTTCATCGGTAACCGTTTTCGATTGCGCGATGGTCTTCTGATCTTCTTCCTCAGCAGTCAGATACGTTATGTTGTTCAGATCCACTTTACCTTTAGCCACACGGCGGTAAGGGGTTTCGATGAACCCGAGCTTATTGATCTTGGCATAAACACACAGCGAAGAAATCAAACCGATATTCGGCCCTTCAGGTGTTTCGATGGTACACAAACGACCATAGTGAGTGTAGTGAACGTCACGAACCTCAAATCCTGCACGTTCGCGGGATAAACCTCCAGGGCCAAGGGCAGACAGTCTGCGCTTATGGGTAATCTCCGCAAGCGGATTGGTCTGATCCATAAACTGGCTCAGCTGGTTGGTTCCGAAGAACGAATTGATCACAGAAGACAAGGTCTTCGCATTGATCAGATCGATCGGCGTGAACACCTCATTGTCGCGAACGTTCATGCGTTCGCGGATGGTACGTGCCATACGGGCCAGTCCAACGCCAAATTGCGAATACAATTGCTCACCAACTGTTCGCACACGCCGGTTGCTTAAGTGGTCAATATCATCCACATCAGCTTTCGCATTGATCAGTTCGATCAGATACTTGATGATGGCAATGATATCTTCTTTGGTCAATACTTTCTTTTCCGGGTCAATGTTTGTTCCCAGTTTCTTGTTGATGCGGTAACGGCCCACTTCTCCCAGGTCATACCGTTTATCCGAGAAAAACAGCTTGTCGATAATTCCGCGTGCGGTTTCTTCATCCGGCGGTTCTGCATTACGCAGCTGACGGTAAATATGTTCAACGGCTTCTTTTTCAGAATTCGAAGTGTCTTTTTGCAGGGTATTGTAGATGATTGCGTAATCAGCCGCATTGACGTCTTCCTTGTGCAGGATGATGGCCTTAACGTTGGCATCGACAATCATATCGATATGTGCTTCTTCCAGAACAGTTTCGCGGTCGATGAGGACTTCGTTACGCTCAATGGAAACCACCTCACCGGTATCTTCGTCTACAAAATCCTCCACCCAGGTCTTCAGAACGCGTGCGGCCAGTTTGCGGCCCACCACCTTGGTCAGCGCAGCCTTGCTCACTTTCAATTCATCTGCAAGTCCGAATATTTCAAGAATCTGTTTGTCGCTTTCAAATCCGATAGCCCTCAGAAGGGTCGTTACCGGCAGCTTTTTCTTCCGGTCGATGTAGGCATACATCACACTGTTAATGTCTGTGGCAAATTCAATCCAGGATCCTTTGAACGGGATAACCCTGGCCGAATACAGCTTGGTTCCGTTCGCGTGACGGCTCTGGCCGAAAAACACACCCGGTGAACGGTGCAGCTGAGACACCACTACGCGTTCGGCTCCGTTTATTACGAATGTTCCCTTGGGCGTCATATAAGGTATGGTTCCCAGGTAAACGTCCTGAACAACGGTTTCAAAATCCTCGTGCTCGGCGTCGGTGCAATAGAGCTTCAGCTTTGCCTTCAGGGGCACACTGTGCGTAAGTCCGCGTTCAATGCACTCGTCAATCGAATAACGGGGAGGATCCACAAAATAATCCAGGAATTCAAGTACGAAATTGTTGCGCGCATCCGAAATAGGAAAATTCTCGCTGAACACCTTAAACAGGCCTTCGTCTTTGCGGTTTTCACTGGTTGTTTCCAACTGAAAAAAATCCTTGAACGACTGTAGTTGTATGTCAAGGAAATCAGGATACTCAACCTGATTTTTGCTTTTGGAGAAATTGATTCTCTGATTTTTTTTGTTCTGGGCCAAGGCGATCGAGTATTAGATAGGTTTAACTAACAAAATAAAAAAACAACTACAGCCCGCCCCTAAAGGCAGGCTATAGCAATCAACAAATAAATCCTCTACTTAACTTCAACTTCTGCTCCAGCGTCAGTTAATTGTTTTCTCATATTTTCAGCATCCTCTTTAGATACGCCTTCTTTGATTGGCTTGGGAGCTCCGTCAACCAGATCCTTTGATTCTTTCAATCCAAGTCCGGTCAATTCCTTAACAATTTTAACTACGCCTAATTTTTGTGCACCTGCACTCTTCAGGATTACATCAAAAGCAGTCTTCACTTCTGCTGCTGCTGCTCCGGCTCCTCCGCCTGCTGCTGCAACTGCTGCTGCCGGTTCAATACCGTGCTCGTCCTTCAGAACCTTTGCCAATTCCTGAACTTCTTTTACTGTTAAGCTAACCAATTGGTCAGCCAGCGCTTTTACATCTGCCATTTTATTTGAGTTTTTAATTAATTACTATTGGTTTACAAATTTTCTTTCCGGATTGGTAAGCGCCGAAATAACGTTGCGTGCAGGAGACTGAAGCAGGCTGATGATGTCGCCGATCAGTTCGTTCTTGCTCTTGATTGCGGCCAATACATCGATCTGGTTGTCTCCCAGATAAACGGCCTGCTCTACAAAAGCCGCCTTCAGAATCGGACGGTCATTGGTCTTGCGGAACTCTTTGATGATCTTAGCCGGTTCGCTTCCGATTTCGGTGAACAGAACCGCCGTGGAGCCCTTCAAAGGCGCGCCCATAAGCTCTTTGTAATCACGGCCCGTGGTTTTTTCCATCGCTTTCTTAAGCAGGGAATTTTTCACCACCTGCATCCGGATGTTCTTTTTAAAATACAGCCGCCTCAACTTGCTGGTGTTTATAGCAGTCAGTTTAGAGATATCGGTAAGATAGAAATGGGTTGTTCCCGCTAAAGCGACAGCCAACTTTTCTATTTCTTTTGTTTTTTCTTCTTTTGTCATAACACTGTTGTATTTATCCGATTATACTCCGGCAAGCGTTTTGGTATCGATCTGGACGCTGGGACTCATGGTACTTGACATGAATACGCTTCTCAGATAAGTACCCTTTGCCGATGAAGGTTTAAGTTTAATGATGGCTTGCAGCAATTCATTTGCATTGTCTGCAATTTTCTGAATGTCAAACGAAGTCTTCGCACAGGCCGAATGAATATGCCCTTGCTTGTCAACCTTGAAGTCGATTTTTCCACCTTTGGCATCCGTTACAGCTTTTCCGATTTCCATAGTAACAGTTCCGGTTTTCGGATTGGGCATAAGGCCACGGGGTCCCAAAACACGTCCCAGTGCACCGACTTTACCCATTACGCTTGGCATGGTGACGATAACGTCAACATCGGTCCAACCGCCTTTGATTTTTTCAATGTATTCATCAAGACCGACATGATCTGCTCCGGCTGCTTTTGCTTCGGCCTCCTTGTCAGGAGTAACGATCGCAAGCACCCGAACCGATTTACCCGTTCCGTGAGGAAGCGTCACGGTTCCACGCACCATCTGGTTGGCCTTTTTAGGGTCAACGCCAAGGCGGATACTGATGTCAACTGTAGAATCAAATTTTGTAGCGCTGATCTCCTTAAGTATTTTACAGGCATCGCTTACGTTGTAAGCTTTTGACTGATCAAACTTTGAAATCGCAACCTTTCTTTTCTTTGTTAATTTTGGCATATTACTTAATTTTCGATGTGCAAGCGTCTTAAAAACCAAGACTCCACCGGGTTTATACTACTCGACTGTTTATACTGCTAAAACGGTTTCTTTCCTTCCACATTCACACCCATGCTCCTTGCCGAACCAGCTACCATGCTCATAGCAGACTCAATGGTAAAGCAATTCATGTCAGGCATTTTGTCCTCTGCGATCTTTTTAATCTGATCCCAGGTAATGCTGCCGACTTTTTTTCTGTTTGACTCTGCAGATCCGCCCTTCAGCTTGATAGCATCCGAAATCTGCGAGGCAACCGGAGGACGCTTGATGATAAAATCAAACGACTTGTCGGTATAAACAGTAATAATTACAGGAAGAACCTTTCCGGCCTGATCCTGAGTCCTTGCATTGAACTGCTTGCAGAATTCCATGATGTTCACGCCCTTCGCTCCCAATGCAGGACCGATAGGAGGTGCAGGATTGGCGGCTCCGCCTTTAATCTGCAGCTTTACGAATGTACTTACTTCTTTTGCCATTTTTATGTTGTTTTACAAATTAGTCTTTTCACTATCGTCCTTCTCTTCAGGCCCGTTCCACTTCCAGGAAGCCCAGCTCAAGCGGAGTATTACGCCCGAAAATCTTCACCATTACTTTCAGTGTCTTCTTCTCTTCATTGATTTCCTCAATAGTACCGGTAAAGCTGTTGAACGGTCCATTGATAACTTTCACCCCTTCACCGATCACAAACGGATTCGTAATTTGTGCTTCGCTTTCTGCCAGCTCATCCACTTTACCTAAAATCCTGTTCACTTCAGACAACCTCAGCGGAGTCGCGTTTCCGGCCTTATCGCCTAAAAATCCGATCACACCGCTGATATTTTTCAGGATGTGAGGAACCTCACCTACTAACGCTGCTTCAATCAAAACATATCCCGGAAAAAAACTTCTTTCTTTACTGACTTTCTTCCCATTTCTGATCTGATAGACCTTTTCCGTTGGAATCAAAACCTGAGAAACGAATTCCTTCATCCCCAAACGGTTAATTTCATTCTCTATGTACTCCTTCACCTTTTTCTCTTTCCCGCTGATCGCCCGTACCACATACCACTTCTTCACCGAACTACCTTCTTTAACTTGCACTTGCTGGCTCATTTTTTCTTGTTTTAAAATTAAAACATTTGATAAAAAGCTTCCATCAGCTTATTAAACACGGTATCCATTGCAAAAATCATCATGGCAATAATCAGCGATGCCACCATTACGACAATGGCACTTCCCTGCAATTCACTCCATGTGGGCCAGGAAACTTTTGTCAGAAGTTCGCTGGTGGTTTCTTCAAAATAAACTCTGATCTTACTCATTTAAACCAATTTTAGCACGCTAAAAACCTAACCTCCGCACGGGCACCAGGACTCGAACCTAGATCAACGGTTTTGGAGACCGCTATTCTACCATTGAACTATGCCCGTTAATGCTACTTGTCCGCTATCCTTTTTTAGGGCAACAAGGGTGTCCCGTGTATCGGGACACCCCTTTTGCTCATTCCTGTGCTTACGGCCTTACTTAATAATTTCAATAACCTGACCTGCACCAACAGTTCTGCCACCCTCGCGGATTGCAAAACGAAGTCCCTTATCCATAGCAACAGGCACAATCAGTTTCACCGATATGGTTACATTGTCTCCGGGCATAACCATTTCGCGGCCAGCCGGAAGATCAATTTCACCGGTTACATCGGTAGTACGCAAGTAAAACTGAGGACGGTATTTGTTGTGGAAAGGAGTGTGGCGTCCGCCTTCTTCTTTCTTCAATACATAGATCTCGGCTTTAAATTCAGTATGAGGAGTAATGGAACCTGGCTTTGCAATAACCATTCCACGCCAGATTTGTTTTTTATCAACACCGCGAAGCAGAAGTCCTACGTTATCTCCGGCTTCTCCGCTGTCCAGCAGTTTGCGAAACATTTCAACTCCGGTAATAGTCGACTTCAGTTTTTCTTCCTGCATTCCGATGATTTCAACTTCATCACCTACAAGTATTTTTCCGGTTTCGATACGGCCGGTAGCAACAGTGCCGCGACCTGTGATCGAGAACACGTCCTCAACAGGCATAAGGAAAGGCTTGTCGATTTCGCGTGTAGGAATCGGAATGAATTCATCCACTGCATCCATCAGATCCATGATGCTCTTCACCCATTTCGGATCGTTGTTCAATCCGCCAAGCGCAGAACCTTCTATGATCAATTTGTCATCGTTATCGTAACCGTAGAATTTAAGAAGGTCTTTCACTTCTTCTCTCACCAGCTGAACCATTTCAGGATCATCCACAGCATCCACTTTATTCAGAAACACGACGATTTTCGGAACACCAACCTGACGGGCAAGCAGAATGTGCTCGCGGGTCTGAGGCATAGGTCCGTCTGTAGCTGCAACAACCAGAATTGCACCATCCATCTGCGCAGCGCCGGTAACCATGTTCTTTACATAGTCAGCGTGACCGGGACAGTCAACGTGTGCATAGTGACGTTTTGTTGTATTGTACTCAACGTGAGAAGTATTAATTGTAATACCTCTTTCCTTTTCTTCGGGAGCATTGTCAATCGAAGAGAAATCTCTTACCTCTGCCAGACCTTTCGAAGCAAGCACTGTTGTAATTGCTGCAGTCAAAGTAGTTTTACCATGATCCACGTGACCGATGGTTCCAATGTTAACGTGTGGTTTGGAACGATCGAATTTTTCTTTAGTTGCCATACTTATTAGATTAGTATTGTGTTTATATTAGTTTTAATTGTTTATTCTTTTTTTGTTACTCTTTTTTCTTTTCAACCCTTTAACAGCGAGCTGTTGATGAGGATTGAACTCACGACCTCTTCCTTACCAAGGAAGTGCTCTACCACTGAGCTACAACAGCTTAGTACAGAGCGGAAGACCGGGCTCGAACCGGCCACCCTCAGCTTGGAAGGCTGATGCTCTACCAAATGAGCTACTTCCGCTTTTCTTTCATTTATCACTCCTTACCAGATCGGGTTGATAACGTGGGGAGAATAGGATTTGAACCTATGAACTCCGAAGAGGACAGATTTACAGTCTGTTGCCGTTGGCCACTTGGCTATCTCCCCAAATTCAACCGGAATAAGCATAAACAGAGCCGATGGAGGGATTCGAACCCCCGACCAGCTGATTACAAATCAGCTGCTCTGGCCAACTGAGCTACATCGGCCTGTACACAAGTATTTAAAGAACATTTAGTTAATAAAAAATCAGTCCTTTCTTAAAAAGGACTGCAAATCTATGAAAAAATATAAACCCTGCAAAATAAATTTGGAACAAAATTTGATAGGAATTCGACTCTGATCCGACTTATGTACTCCTCAGGCGCCTTTTACTTTTTTCTTGCGCTTTTTGACCTGGTTGCTGAGCGCATCGATGCTGGTATCCACCGCTTCTTCAAAGGATTTGCATTGCTTTTTTACAAAAAGCTCATTACCAGGCATATGTATCTTTATTTCGGCAACTTTATTGTCTGCATTGCTCGATTTGTCAATTTTGAGAAAAACTTCCCCGCCGATAATGCTGTCATCGTAGCGGCCCAGTTTTGATACTTTTTCCTGAACAAATTCGAGCAACTTCTTGTCTGCGTCGAAATGGATAGATTGAATTTTGATGTTCATATGTTTAGCGATTAGATATTAATTAGTAGTTTCAACAAACTATGATCGGGGATGAGCCTGTTTGTGAATTGCTTTCAGCTTTTCCACTGAATTGTGAGTGTAAATCTGCGTCGCCGATAAACTGGCATGCCCCAGCAATTCCTTTATAGCATTGATATCTGCCCCGTTATCCAGCATATGTGTCGCAAAGGTATGTCTCAAAACGTGCGGACTCTTCTTTTCAATGGTGGTGACCATACTAAGATAATTATTAATTAACCTGTACACAAATTTTTCATACAATTTCTTGCCGTTGTCAAGCACAAAAAAGCAATCCTCGTTTTTATCCTGAACCGATCTAATTTTGACCGATTTCCGGAGCTCAAGATAACCCTCTATCTTCTTTTTAAGGGATTCTGAAAAAGGTACGATCCGCTGCTTTTGCCTTTTTCCCATCACCTTCAGGGAACAACTGTACAAATCCACGTCCTTTAACCTTAATCCGATAAGCTCAGCCAGACGTATTCCGGTGGCATAAAAAAGCTCAATCACCAGCTGGTTGCGGATTCCGTTAAAATCAGTCCCGAAATCCGAATGGTCCAGCAAACGTATCATGTTTCCCTTTTCCACAAAAAGAGTTAGCCGTTTGGATAGTTTAGGAGCCTGAACTTTAAGCATGGGATTGATGCTCACCAATTGCTGACGAAGCAGGTGTTTATACCAGGTTTTCAGAACGGTAATTTTCCTGTTGACGCTGCGTGCCGAGAGGCCCGCTTCGATCAGGCTGACCACCCAGGATCTGACAATAAGGTGATTGATCCCTTCAATGGAATGAAGTTGGTAATCCGAATCTAAATACGAACAGAACTGCTGTAAATCGGTGGAATAGGAACGTAAAGTGTGCGGGGAAAGCCGTCTTTCATACTGCAGATAATGCAGGAAAGAAGCGGTGCAATGGCTGAGCTTATTCTGCAGCTTCTCCTGCCTGGAGCTGTTGTTTATACCTGGCATGAATAATCTCTTCCCTTCTGGCAACAGAAGGTTTGGTAAACTTTTGACGTTCACGCAATTCTTTTACAACGCCTGTTTTTTCAAATTTTTTCTTGAATTTTTTCAGCGCTTTTTCGATTGATTCGCCTTCTTTTACTTGTACAATTAACATGTCTTTTTTCTTATGGTTTCTAACAAAAGGGATGCAAAGATAAATAAAATTATTTAAAAAACACAGCCCTGCCCACCTTATTTCAGGATTTCCCGCACGATAACCAGTTTTTGAATTTCCGAAGTACCCTCTCCGATGGTACACAACTTTGAATCGCGGTAGAATTTTTCAACAGGGAAATCCTTGGTATAGCCATATCCCCCGAAAATCTGCACAGCTTCGGTGGAAACCCTCACGGCCACTTCAGATGCATAATATTTGGCGAAAGCACTTTCCTTGCTGACTTTTTTATGCCGATTGAGCAAATCAGCTGCGCGGAAAATAAGTAATTCGGCCGCTTCAATCTGCGTCGCCATATCGGCCAGCTTGAAAGAAATGGCCTGAAACTCGCTGATGGGCTTACCAAACTGCTGACGCTCCTTGGAATAATTCACCGAGGCCTCAAAAGCACCCTTTGCAATACCCAGCGCCAAAGACGCAATGGAAACCCGTCCTCCGTCCAGCACCTGCATAGCCTGAACAAAACCCTCTCCGACTTTTCCCATCACCTGATTCTTGTGTACCCTGCAATTCTGGAATATCAGCTCCGTCGTCTCAGAGGCCCGCATGCCCAGTTTATTTTCCTTGCGGCCCGAAGAAAAACCAGCCGTACCTTTTTCAATAATAAATGCCGTCATTCCATGCGAATCTCCTTTTTCTCCGGTACGGGCGATCACCACCGCCACATTCCCTGATTTGCCATGGGTTATAAAATTTTTTGATCCGTTCAATACGAAATAATCCCCGTCTGCAACCGCCGTAGTCATCATTCCTCCTGCATCCGAGCCGGTCCCTGACTCCGTCAGACCCCAGGCCCCTATCCATTCAGCAGTGGCCAGCTTAGGGAGGTATTTGCGCTTTTGCTCCTCGTTTCCGAATTTAAGGATATGACCCGTGCAAAGCGAATTGTGTGCAGCCATCGAAAGCCCTATCGAACCGCAGACTTTAGAAATTTCGACAATTGCAGTAACGTATTCGGTATAGCCAAAGCCTGAGCCCCCATACTCTGTAGGTACCAGCACACCCATCAGCCCCAGTTCTCCAAGTTTTTTGAATACCTCCACCGGAAATTCCTGACTCTCGTCCCATTCCATAAATTTTGGACGTATGTGTTCAGCTGCAAATTTCTTTATGGTTTCAGCAATCATTTGCTGATTTTCATTTTTCCCGAAATCTATAGATGTCGATTCCTGTGTCAGTGTTGTCATTTCAATCAAGAATTTTAATGGCTTGCAAAACAGAATGAATTAATAGCTTGCTAAACTAATGATATTTTGGCTAAGTTCCTGAATCTTCTCCCGCCCGGTCAGAAATTTTAATTCCATCAGAAACAGAAAACCGGCTATCTGCCCTTCCTGGCTGAGAACCAGTTTTGCTGCGGCGGAAGCTGTTCCTCCCGTAGCTAAAACATCATCATGAATCAACACCTTCCATCCCGGATGAACGTCTCCTCCCTGCATTTCAAGCTGAGAACTCCCATACTCCAGTTGATAGTTTATCGTAATCGGCTTGTACGGCAATTTTCCTTTTTTCCGAATAAGCAGGAATGGCAGTCCGAGTCTGGCTGCCAGCATAAGTCCGAAAAGAAATCCCCTGCTTTCAATTCCGGCGATTGCATCCAGCCCGGTTCCCCTGAGGCGTTTGGCGAATTCCTCCGTTATTTCCTGACAAAGTTTGGTATCCTTTAAAACAGGTGTAAGATCCTTAAAAAGCACACCTTTCAAAGGGAAATCGGGAACGTCCCGTATTGCAGATTTGATGCGGGTTTCAATCATCGGACAGGTCAATCATAAAAAAGGTTAATCACCTGACAAACATAAAAAATTGCAGAACAACCAACAAGGTCAAAATCAATAGAAGCTGGATGATGCCATTTCGTTCGCGACAGCTGTAGGTAAAATAATTTTTCAGAAACCTGAGTATCATTTCAGGATAAAACTAAACAGAGATGGAGGAATGAGTTCGGGACTAAATACCTATAGGGTAGTTGAAGAAACTCTTTTTTTTCTGATAAAAAATACCGGCACCCCGGCCAGAACGATCAGCAGGCCCAGGCCCGCACTGTAAGGTTTATAAATCAACAGATCGACGCAGATCAGGGAAGTAAGAATGATATAGACCAGCGGCAGAAAGGGGTAGCCCCAGGCTTTATAGGGGCGTAATGCCTCCGGTTCTTTTTTACGCAAAATGAAAACACCGGCAATGGTAACAATGTAAAACAGCAGGGAAGCAAAGGTCGCATACTCGAGCAGATCCCCGTATTTGCCGGACAAGCACAATACAGAAGCCCAAACGCCTTGAAAAACCAGGGCATACCCGGGAACCCCTTTACCGTTCAGTTCCCCGGCTTGTCTGAAAAACAAGCCGTCCTTAGCCATCGCATGAAAAAGCCGGGCTCCGGACAAAATCAAACCATTATTGCATCCGAATGTTGACACCATAATAAGACCCGCCATTATATAAGAAGCAGACTGCCCAAAGATCATATAGGCAGCGCTGGCCCCTACCCTGTCGCTTTCGGCAAAAGCGATTCCTCTTCCCAGCACATCCGAAGCTGCTCCGGGATTTCCATGCAGGGGAAGCAAAGCCAGATAGGCAACATTGGTTAGCAGATAGATAAAAGTGACGATCACGGTTCCCGCAAACAGGCTGCGGGGAATATTCCTGTGCGGCCCATTATGTTCCCTATATCATTCCTGCGGATGCAAAGCCGGTTGACCTTGGAAACGGAAAAATATATGACTATTCACCTACGTTTAATCACGGTTGGATGGGCATTCTCAGAGGAGCTGCAATTGTGTTTTTTGCCTTTATAGGCTTCGATGCGGTTTCCACTGCGGCACAGGAGGCCAAGAATCCCAAGCGAGATATGCCCATTGGTATCCTGGGCTCTCTGGCGATCTGCACATTGCTTTATGTTTTGTTTTCCCATGTGCTGACCGGGGTGGCTCCGTTCACCGATTTTGTGAAATCAGGCAAAGAAGCTTCGGTCTCCTTTGCAATTAAAAATTATATGCCCGGTTACAGCTGGCTGGCAACGCTGGTGTCAATTGCCATTCTTGCCGGTTTTTCTTCGGTAATGCTGGTGATGCTGATGGGCCAGTCACGCGTATTTTATTCGATGTCGAATGACGGCTTGCTTCCGAAGGTTTTTGCAGACCTGCATCCGAAATTCAGAACGCCCTGGAAATCGAATCTTATCCTGTTTGCTTTCGTCGGATTTTTCGGTGGCTTTATTCCGGGAAGTGTTGCCGGTGATCTTACTTCCATCGGCACTCTTTTTGCTTTTGTTTTGGTCTGCGTTGGCATTGTGATTATGCGCAAAGCAGATCCCGACCGCCCGCGCCCTTTTCGTACTCCTTTGGTACCCTTGGTTCCTATCCTTGGAATTATAGTCTGTTCAGCGATGATCGTTTCCCTGGATAAAATGACACTCCTAACTGCGGGAGGATGGATGTTCCTGGGCTTCTTTGTGTTTTTTCTGTACAGCCGCCACCACAGTAAACTCAAATCCCTTTAGTAATTCAAACCCGCCGTCCAAGCCTCGGATTTGTTGATTCAACGATGATCGTTGCCGGATCTATGATAGGATCGGGTATTTTCATAGTGACTTCGCAGATGGCACGGGACCTGGGAAGTTCGGGTTGTATTCTTGTTTTGTGGCTGCTGACGGGTTTTATTACCGTTACCGCTGCGCTGAGTTACGGAGAGCTGGCCGGTATGATGCCAAAGGCCGGAGGACAATACGTTTATATTCAGCGGGCGTACAACCAACTGGTTTCATTTCTTTATGGGTGGACGGTTTTTACGGTCATACAGACCGGAGTAATTGCGGCTGTGGCGGTAGCTTTTGCCAACTATTCCTCGGTGTTTTTTC
>Ga0206879_1017_pt1 | contig 45723 bp, 71 predicted proteins | sample Alteio_BWOrgCont_5_FD_152897 | JGI IMG/M metagenome (GOLD analysis project Ga0206879, IMG submission 152897) | Enriched cells from forest soil in Barre Woods Harvard Forest LTER site, Petersham, Massachusetts, United States -... | ecosystem: Environmental > Terrestrial > Soil > Temperate forest > O... | reverse complement strand
ACAACTCGCGTTCACAGTCAAATCACGTTTCCGTGATCGGTTCACGCTTTGTTCCCGTTTTGTTCACGGGTTCGCGCTTTGTTCACGATTTGTTCTTTCCCCCACAACCCCCCTTTTGGCGACGTTGATGTTGGGGGACCCATGCACTGGCCATGCACAGGAAAACAAAAAACCGCTATTGAAAATCCATGCACGTGTATTCCCCGTCCGATACAACGTATGAGTGACAAAACCCTCGCTTCGCTCGGGTGTGGATAGCGATGTCCAACGTATCTATAACCCTTATCACATATCTATAGGGAGCGAGGGCCGGGATCAGGCGATCACCTGTACCCCTCCCGCTCACCTCCGGTCGCTCACATGCTCACCCCCTACAGTTGATATTCTAGAGAGCGTGAGCGCCTGTTTATCACTCCGTGGTGATATGACTACCTACTCTCTTGCGCAGACGATCCACATGCTCTATCTGTTACCTTGCGCACTATCACCGCAAGGAGGAACAGCGATGAACACCCCAAGTCACAACCCGAGACCCGTATTGCCAATCCCATATACAATCATGAGCACAGTGAAGGCTACACCCATTCCATGGCTATGGAAGCCCTATATCCCGAAGGGGGCAACGAGTATGATTATCGGTGACGGCGGGTATGGGAAGAGTTACATGACCTGCGCCATTGCCGCAGACCTTAGCGCGGGACGCCCACTCCCCGGCCAGAAGAAGGGCAAGGACCCGCAGAAGATACTCATGATAAGCGCGGAGGATGGGATAGCCCCTGTGTTCAAACCCCGGCTCGACGCACTACAAGCGAATATGGATAACATAGCCGTGTACGATGAGGGCTTCACAGTCAACCCCGAGATGACGAAGAGGGTGCTTGCAGCCGTGCGAGAGTTCGATGCAGCTATTGTATTCTTCGATCCCATGGTTGTTTACATGGGCGGAGAGGTGGATAGCTTTAAGGCGAATGAGGTTCGCTCCATCCTCACCCAACTCAATAGCATCGCGAAGCAAGAGAACATCGCAATCGTAGGCGTGCACCATGTCAAGAAGAGTGGGGGTGATGGGCAGCACCGCGCTAACGGGAGTGTGGACTTCGCAAACGGGGTTCGCTCCATGCTCCTCGTGGACGTGACGAAAACGGGCCAATACTACATGAAGCATGTGAAGAGTAACTGGCACAAGAAAGGCGGAACGCTCGCATACAACTTCAACGAGGATCGCTTCACATGGCAAGGCGAGTTTGAAGCGCGGGACGAGGCGGAGGTGTCACGTACCCCGAGGGGCAAGGCCAAGGCGTTCCTTATAGCGACGTTGAAAGATGGTCCGGTCCCCTCCCTCGATGTGCTACGCATGGCGAAGGAAGAGGGCCTCACGGAGATAACCATCCGGCGCGCGAAGAAAGGCGTTTGCCATTCCCGTGAGATTGAGAACAAGTGGTATTTCGAGTTGGAGCCAGAGGCGATCCCACACCCAACCATCACAACCGACATTGTGCAGGCACTCGAAACCGCTCCCCCTCTCATGCAGGTGACACACCCCGAGCCAGAGGTGGACCGCCTCATCCGTGAAGCGCGCGAGAAGATGAATGGCTAGTTCTCGCGTAGCCGACTATCCAAAGAAGGATAAGGAAGCAGGCCTCCCCTCCGTCCGAAGTGGGGGCCGCTTCGTCACGCAGTATGATCCAGCTATCGCACTAGAAATAATTGAGAAGGTCGCGCAGGGCGAGACGATACGCAAGGTGTGTGAGGGCGACATACGTTTCCCACATCCCGTCACGTTTAAGCGGTGGGTAGTAAATAACCCACAACTTGCCAAGGCACTGGATGTGGCACACAAGGTCAGTGCCCTCTCCCTTGAGGAGGAGGCGCTCGACACTGCGCGTGAAATCAAGCTCAAACAGCGTGATGGCACACAAGTTCGTGCGTATGAGGTGTTATTGCAGCAGCTACGTTGGAGTGCAGAGCGTAGGGACCCTGCTAAATACGGTACACGGGCACCAATTAGCATCCGCGTACCCATTCAGATTAACACAAGCCTCGATCTAGGGAAGCAAGACGATGGCGAGATAGATGGGGCGAGTATATATACCATATCAGCATCCCATTCCGCGTCCGTTGACAAGGCAATTACCGATAGTAGGGAGATTGTTGTGACGGAACCGCTCGTTGAGCAAGTTCCCAAGAAGGAAAAGCCGTGAAAAAGGCGTATAAAGCACCCCAAATGAGCCACACACTTGGCTCAAGTGGCTTGAAAAGGGCCGCTCGTCCCCGCTCAAGGGCCGGGGCACCGGGTAAACAAGGCTCCCGAGTGCTTGCAAAGGGTCTTACGAAGCGAAAACAGGGCGTGAACCCCTTCTCAGGCATCGGAGGGGACCTAAATGGTTAGGATAAGGAGGGTTAATGGAGCGAAGAAGCGCGAATTACTCACAGAAATGCACCGAGCTACGTTCGGTCCCGGCAATACTCTCCCTGACTTTGCTATTGGTTGGTGGTGGATTGCGTATGAAGGTGATACGCCCGTCGCGTTTAGTGGTATTGCGCGTGCACGGACCAATTTAGGATATGGATACCTCGTTCGTACAGGCGTGTACCCCCGCGCGAGGGGTATGGGGATACAGCGGCGTTTCATTAAGCTGCGGGAGAGGCTCGCACGACGCGAGGGAATGGTTGGATTGGTTACGGATGTAACAGATAACGTCTATAGCACCAATAACCTCACCGCGATGGGCTTTAAGCTGTTCACCCCGCGCAATCCATGGGCGTTTAAGGATAGCTTGTACTTGAAAAAGGACTTTTAACGTGGGAGAAGAACATGGTATTACCTTCAACCCCAACCCAATGCAGAAACAGTTCATCGAAAGCCGCGCGAAGGCCGACTTATTCTCATCCCGCATGGGGGAAGGGAAGTCCGCTGCGTTATGTTGGACCGCCTTTTACCACACACGACACAACCCCGGCGCGCATTGGTTCCTTATTCGGGACACATGGGAGAATATCCGCGCGACCACGATGGAAGAGTTCTTCAAATGGTTTCCGCCCGGAGTAATGGGGACATACCATGCCACACACAAGGAATTTACTTGGGCCGAGGGTGTTGCTAGCGGTAAAGTTGGTTTCCTTGGGCTTGATAGCCCGGATGACGCTAGTAAGCTTATGTCACGACCAATGGCAGGCTTTGGTATTGATGAGCCTGCTCCTGCCGTGGGCAGTGTTGGCGTGGACGAACTGATATTCGATATCGCAATGACCCGCTTACGGCAAGAGGGTATGAAATGGTACAGCGCGAAGCTAGCGGAGAACAATCCTGATGAAACGCATTGGACGTATAAGCGGTTTGTTGGTGGGATTAATGGCAAGCCGGACGATGGGTTTGTTATCTGGCAACCTCCTCGTCCTGAGAATGCAGCAAACTTGCCACCTGCGTATTACGCTGATCTCAGGCGGAACTTGCAACATAGACCTGATCTCATTAGACGGTTCGTGGAAGGAGACTTTGGTTTCCAGCAAATCGGAAAATCTGTTACCCCTCAATGGGCTGACAAGATACATCTCACACATGGCCTCATACCTATGCGGGGTAGAGATTTATATTTGGGATGGGACTTCGGGCTTACTCCTACATGCACCATCACACAAATAACAGCAGAAGGGTTCTGGAATGTTCTTGATTGCGTTGTGGGAGAGGGTATTGGCACGTATGAGCTTATCGTTGACGCGGTTGCTCCCATCCTACGCCAGAAGTATGGTAAGCACTATACGCTCAGGCACATCGGCGATCCCACAGGCAAGACACCCGACCCAAGCTCCCGCCTCAACTCCCCGGTCCGAACCATTATCAAGGAGTTGGGAGGTACATGGCGTAACGGCCCGATCAAACCTTGGGAGGGCATTGAACCTTTGCGTAGTGTCCTTACCCGGACCACTCAAGGAAGAGGTGTCCTTCAAGTTGACCGTTTCAGTGCTGCCCCAATCTGGCAAGCCTTGCGAGGAGGCTGGCACTTCAATGTAACGCGCACGGGCCTTGTGAGTGGTGAGCCGTTTAAGGACATGCACTCTCATCCCGGCGATACAATGCGCTACCTCGCTGCCATCCTATTCCCGCTATCGAAGGTGGGGCGGAGTAAGAGCTTCGGAAAAGCGCCCGAGGGGCCACATTACTTCGATGTTCCCGTGTTCCAAATAGGGCCGGGGCCTCGCGTTCGTCCACCTCAATAACTACATCTCTCACTAGGAGCATCACATGACAACCACAGGTACAATTACACAGGTTGACAATAGCAACCAAACCACTCTCATCACCATGTCCGGCATGAATGGCGCGAGTGGTACGTCCCCATCATTCACCATTCTACCCGGCGATAATGTAACCATCGCAGTTGAAGGTACATGGGCGTCGGCTACGCTCGTTGTGAACGGAAGTAATGACGGTGGTACCACATGGTTCGCACTTAAGAATTGGCAGAACGCGGCGATGAGTTACACCGCTAATTCGTTCGATATCTTCGCTCCATCTATCCCCCTCCTGTTACAATTCTCATGGACAGGTGGTGGTAGTGGCACAACCACCACTGCATACATCGGTCTTAGCAAGAAGTATTACTAATGGTCACGGGGACGCTCAATCCCACATTCGACGGCGGGGCTACAGGTCTATCTCCATCGCGTGATCCCGATGGCAGTCAGGCTATGCGTGGCCTTGATGCCATTGCGAACCAGCAATCACCCGAGGATTTGGAAATTGTCCAATCCTTGCAGGGCTATTGGAATGAGAGTGATAGCAACCGCAAGAGCGGCCTAAACCCGCGCGAAGATAAGTGGAGGGAAAACCTCAACCTCTATTGGAACCGCGTCGATTTTAGTAAGAAGGCCCAATGGCAATCACGCGAGACGATGCCCGAGGTTCCGGCGTTTGTGGATCGCTTCGCCGCTGCAATGAAAGAGGCGCTCGTCGCCCTTCCCGACGGCTTCTACGATATTGTTGACCCTGCCGATGACGAGGGCGATATTGCAGGCGCATTGCAAGACGTTACCGATGTGATGCTTACCCGCGTGGGACGTAGTGCCAGTGGGCAGATCATTCCATTTAGTTCCGTGTTTGAAGAGCAATGCAAGCTAGGCGCGCTCATGGCTATGAGCAGCACCGTAACGTGGAAGAAGGATGTACCCGAAGGTCGAGTTGCTATTGAGACGGTGGACCCGCGCTTTGTGTGGCTTGACCATACTGGTAGGAATATGTACCGCGTTCGTCGCCTTGAGATTGATCGTCATGAGCTAGTTGATATGGTCAAGCAGACGGATAAGAAGGGAAAACCGATCTGGAAGCTTGACAACCTCAACGCCCTAATCAATTCCCTCACCCTGTACGATATGGTGTATAAGGCCGAAATGTCGGGGCATGGTGTTATGACTTCCTCCCCCCGCGCACCAATAACGCTGGACGAGTACATTGCAACAGTTGTGGACAACCTTGGTAACGTCATTGCGGAACGCTCGCTGTGCGTGGTCGCTAATCAGAAGTTCTTGCTCCGTGGACCCGAGAAGAACCCGTTCTGGCATGGCTCTGATTGGCTTGTATATACCCCTCTTGTGCCTACCCCATTGTCAGTATATGGGCGTACTTATATGGAGGACTTTGGTAGCATTGCACATACTTTCACCGAGCTAACCAACCTCCTACTCGACGCGGCGTTCGCTAGTTCCCTCAAGGCATGGGCTATCGCGCCGGGTGCCCTTCTCAATCCCGAGCAAATCGCGAGTGGCATTACGCCGAACAAGGTGTTCTTGCTCGAAGAGGGCGCGAATGTAAAGGAGTTTGCCGAAGCTCTTGAGCTAGGCACCCTGAGTAACGAAGGGGTGCAGATGTGGCAGATGCTTAAGAATGAGCTAACCGAAGCGAGTGGAACGAATGAGATTGGACTTGGACAATTCGCGCCGAAGTCACGAACGTCAGCAACGGAAGTTAATGCAACTCAGCAAAACTCATCCGCGATTGTACGATCAGTTGCGCAGACTGTTGAAACTAGATGGCTTGATCCCACCCTCGATCTTGTTTGGAAAACGGGAATGCAACACGCGAAAGCAAACAACAAGCAAATGAGTGCCGCTGCGGGGGAAGAGATGTGGGGTGCCCTGTATGGAAACCGTAAGGAGCTTATTGAGCGGCCCTTCACCTTCCAAGCACGGGGCATTAGCAACACAATCCTCCGCTCACAGCAATTCAAAAGTCTCATGACTATATTCCAAGTCATATCCTCGTCACCGCAACTTAGCCAAGCGTTCTTTCAAGAAGTCCCGCTTCCCAATCTCCTTAGTAAGATGTTGGAGTTGAGTGGCATTGACTTCTCCAAGATGAAAGCAACTGACCGACAGGCGGCGGTACAGGCAGTAACGCAACCCATGCAGCAAGCAATGGCACAGCAGCCTAGCCCGCAGGGGACCAATGGGCAGCGAGGGAGCAAGAGTGGGGGCGGGGCGATGAATGGCCTAGCAAAGATGTTTAACGGTGCACCACAAAAGAGTGGTCAGCCACAAGGAGCTATGTAATGTCGAAAGAAGAGAATAAGGGATACACCGTGCTTGACAAGGTGGATGTGGAGGGAATGCGAAATCGCCCTCTTCCAAATAGCGATACCAATGGTACGAAAGAGAGCAACATGACGTATCAAGACCAGCCTTGGGATACCGAGGAAAGGAAACGCAAGTGAAGAAGCAATTCCCGGAAAGTAAGGAAGTAGATGAGCGGGACGATAAACAAGGGCGTCAGAAGAAGGGTAAGGTTAACAAGCGCAAAGCTAAGAACCCTTTCAAAGAGGTGAAATGAACTTAAGCGTGTACGATGCAGGAACGATTAGTGAGGGCGCACACCTAGCAGGCCTATTGCCTTATCTTGAACAGTACATAGGTAAACTAGAGCGAACACTTGACTTCCAAACGATGCAACGTCTGGATCATGGTGAGCTATCCCCCCAAGATGCACTTAATGCGTGGCAAGAGAAACGGGCCATTCGCAAAGTGCTTTCCCACTTCAAGCAAGTAATCCGTGGCGCGTCCACGGTAGCAGAACGAAACATAGAGGAGTTGAATAATGGCTCGTAAGCAAGTGTCCCGCACACCACGTCAAGTGCAGGAGGAATATATTCCTGAGAGTATCTTTGATAGCTTAGGCCCACAGCCTAACCAACGCGAACCTCAGACACGCCAAAGTGCGAAGAAGAAAGATGGCCCCACCGTTGAGGAGCTTCTTGGTAAGCTCAATGCCATGCAGGAACAGCTTGATGCCGAGCAACGTGCCCGCGCGCAAAGCTCCTCCATGCGAACAAACGTATCGGCCCCAATTCAGGTAGGAACGGCCCCTGAGCTTTCCCTTGAGAACCTTCCTGACCCGGTGACGGATAGTAAAGCCTATGCCGCCGAGCTTATTAAGCGGGGCCGAGAGCATGACCGCGCGATGCAGAATTGGGAAGAACAGCGAAAACAAGCCGCTTCCCCACAGCCAATGGGCGATCCCGACGCTCTATGGCAGGACTTTAGTGACGCATACCCGGCATATGTTGAAGATGAGGACTTGATTAATGTAGCCACCGTCAAGGCGGCCAAACGCCTCACGCAGCGCGGGGTGGACATTACCAAGTATATGTACGCGAATAGCGACCTTTTCTTCAAGGACATTGTGAGAGAGTATGAAAAGACTTTTGGGAAACCTAAGGATGATAATGACGATATTGATGGACGGGAACAATTGGAGCGTCCTGCTCCGCAACGGGCCACTAGCCGAGCAAGTGATGTGGATGACGGCGATGATGGTCGTACTGAGGGCATACTTGGCGGGGCTGAGAGCGGTGGCATACGCCCACAAGGTAAACCGAAACCCGGCGACTTTATCAAAGACCTTCAAGACATGCAACGAGGAAGCGGGTACTTCTAAGGCTAACCATGAGCCATGTCATTGATTACCACAAGTACCTCATGACCCCATTTGGGGAAGCCGAGTGTGACTTGGCCTATATCAGTGATACGGGCGACGTACCTGTAGAGTATCAGTGCTGGCTATTTGAGACGGGAGAGCCTTGGTGGTTCTCCCAATCTCTTGTCAGGGCTATTCCCCGACCCAATGAACCATACCGCAAAGGCCCATCCGATATCCATCTTAGTGACACCCTCCTTGCTAAGTATGCACATCACATTCTCAGACATAAGAAAAGTCCCTTCTACGAAAGGGCCAAGGCCTTGACACGGGCATAGGACACTATACCTATACACTGACACATTCATGCGCATGGATGAGGAAAGGGTTAACACAAGAGAAGGTAAGACATAATCCATGGCTTGGTCCTACGACGCTCCGAGTGGAACTTATAAAAATCACGCTCTAAGTACCGAAATTCGGCGTCAAGCGATTGCCGATACGCAGTTTATGAAATTCGCCCGAGCAGAACCGGGCTATGGCAAGATGAAGGGCGAGAGTGTTACCATTACTCGTATCCTCAAATTGCCGCTCGCCACGCGAGTTAATGAGACGGATCGCCTTCCTTCTGGCCGTCCCGCCATTCAGACTAAGCAGGTGGCCGTCTCGCAATGGGGCTTCAAAATCCCAGTCACTGAGTTTGAAAAGGACCTTACGTATTTCGATATAATGAATCCATTCCAAGCATCGTTGCGGGATCAAATCTCCCTCACGATGGATAAGATGGTTAGTGATGCGATGCGGCTCACGCAAATCAAGTACACCCCCACGACCACGGGTGGCACGTTCGCTACGAACGGTGTTGCCCCGGCAACGTCAACCCGTAACCTTGGTATCCAAGACCTTCGACGTATCCACGATTACCTCTATGGTACGCTCAAGTGTCCGAAGTTTAAGAATGGGCGCTTCGTAGGTATCGTGAGCAACAACGCCGCTCGTGGTATCAAGAACGATCCTGAGTACAAGGATTGGCAGGTCTTTCACACCGAGCAGCCATTTATCAGTGGCGCACTTCGCTCAGTTGAAGGCTTCGACCTTTACGAGACGAACCACTTTGAGGCTCTTGCGAACCTAGTTGGTGCATCTACCACCACAGGTGAGGCATTGTTCTTCGGTGCCGATGCCGCTGGCCTTGTGCGAATTATGGACCCGGAAATCCGAGCAGGCATCCCCGAGGAGCTAGGTACGTTCCGCGAGGTTGGTTGGGTTGGGACCATTGAAGCATTCTTGACGTGGGAGCAGGCATCTCTGTCTCGCGTTGTTCACCTCACATCCACTTAATAGGAAGGCTATAGGCATACGCCAATGATGCAAGAACTTCTCAAATCAGTAGTCAAGACGTTTGATGGTGGCTCGGCAGGTACCTCGTACCTATCCATTGCAAGTACAGGCGTTAAGGCTGAATTTCAGGCCGCCGCCCCTATCCGTATCCTTAAGTGGGGCATTATCGCTACTACGGCAGTGGATAGCCAGACGGCAGCTACGCAGCTTTCTCTTATCCAGCGATCCGGCCCCGGCGTTACTGCAAGTCAGTCCACGGTCGATACGTTGACCCTTGGTGCTAACGCTACCACGCCTTACACGGTCCTTGCCGTGGGTATGGGCGCGTATCGTGATCCTTGGACCGTTTCCACGGATGCAACGACACCTGCTTCTCAGCCTTCAAATGCAGGCCCGGAAGGTTCGGCGGATAACAACATCTACTCCGGTCAGCAGCAGCTTACGCTAAATGCTGGTCAGGCTCTTGCTTTCAACGTGGTCACTGCCCCGGACGTTTCCGGTGTCGGCGTCCTGTTCCTTGAGTACGTGCTTCTTCCGATCAGCAAGCCGAGTGGGTATGGCTTCTCCGGTAACGTCGATCCTGACTTCTCTTCGCAGGCAGGCTCAGTGTCACTTACTGAGAATTACACCCGCTTCGCGAGTTAACCAATGGGTAGCACAAGCGGTTTTAGTGCCGACCTTAACTTGGATGAGCTTCTGAATGTCGTGGATAATGGCAGCGGCGCAGTATCCGTTGCCACCCGACAGGCGGCGGTTCTTACAAACCTAGGCCTTACGGTTACGCAGGCAGAGCTTAATGCCCTGCATGGAACCAACCCCGGCCTTAACGCGGACCTAGCAGGAGGTAGTACCCTTGCCGTTACCTCGGCAATGAACGGAAAGGTGATTAACCTCGACACCGCGACGGGTACGGTTGTTACGCTCCCTGCCGCAACGGGGTCAGGCTTATCCGTCACGTTCCTTGTTACGGTGCTTGCAACGAGTAATAGCCACATCATCTATACCTCATCTGCCAATGGTGTCGGCGGCACTGCCAATAACATGATTGGCCTCGCGTTCGGTGCTCGTATTGACAGTGGTAACGCCGTTTTGGGCTTCGCATGTCAATCCACGACGAACACCATCACGCTCAACCGTACCACTACAGGCTCGGTGAGTAAAGGTGAATATATCACTGTGAAGGATGTGGCGGCTAACACATGGCGAGTTGAGGCCTTCTTGACAGCTACGGGTGCGGCGTTCGCAACTCCATTCTCTCACACCTAATCACACTAGGAGGATATACGATGGTTTTTAGTATTAACCTAGATAGAGGCGTACATATGCGCTCACACCCATCAATGGGTATGGACGTTTATATGTACGTAGATGACCCCGGCGTTTACTTCGACGCGCATGGGAACAAGCTTACCAGTGAGATTGCCGAGCAGGCAGGTTTCCCGGTGGATGATTTGGATCAGAAACATCGGATTAAGGAAGCCCTCGACGCTGCGCAGAAACAGGTTATGGAGCAGTTTGGGGTTGCTCCGAAGGGTCCGGTGGCCGAGCGTGATGGCTTTAAGGTACTCGATCTTGGCTTAGGCCGGTATAATGTACTTGGCCCGGATGGCTCTGTTCTCACTAAACAGCCTATCTCAAAAGAACATGCCATGTTACTGCTTGATAACCTCGCCCCTAACCCGGAGAAGGTTGGAAAGAAGGGCAAGTAATTCCTCCAATAGGATGAAATACCTATATAAGGAGGGGCACCACGCTCCTCCTTTTCTTTTAGAGGCACAATGACCGCAGATACAGGTACTTATCTCGAATTACAGAACCGGGTACAGACCCGGATCATTGATTTGCCGAGTGCCGTGCAGGGAGAAATTCCCATCCTCATCAATGAAGCGTTGCACGAATTACAGTCACGCCACAACTTCAAGGTGATGGAAGCGGAGTTGTACGCATATACGCAGTACAATAACCACACCCTGCAAACGGGTGCCCCATATACGGGCCAACCCACCCTCTTCACATGGCCTACCAATGCGAGTGTCGCGCCATACGCCACGCCAAGTAACCTCAAGGAGTTTCGCGACCGGCCTATCTTCGTCCAATTCTCGGATGGGAGCTTGAGGTTCGTGGAGCTTGCGCGTGCTCGCCAAGATATCTACGGTACTTTCACGGAAGGGGATAATTCCTTTCCAAATGTCCTGCTTGATAGCATACCTTCGGATATAAATGATGATCGTACTCTACAGGTCTATCCACTCCCTGATGGCTTATCTGATTGGCCTGATGGCGAGTATCGCCTCCTTGTCCCTTATTATGGCTATCTACCTAACCTTGTTGCCAATAGTGATTATAATTGGCTTACCCTCAATCCTCATGGTGAGCGTTTCATCATTAATTGGGCGACTGCGGAAGGTTTCTCGCTGGATTGGGATGTGGGTAATGAGCAGAAATGGAAAGCAAAAGCAGAGCTAGAGCTTAAACTCATGGTCATGGAAGATAAGAAGTACCGCCTAGGAAGTGTGAACGAGCTTGCTATACATTCCCGTGGTCAGTATCAGGGGAGAATAAGGAACTAATATGGCATCCGCACCTTTCACACTCAATATCTCCACTCCGGCCAATACGGATATTGCCGCGAACTATCCATCCCTTGACCGCACGGATAAGGATGTGATCCAATCGTGGCTTCTTGTGCAAATGAATGATTATGGGCATGATAACTTCACCCTCATAGATCAAGTTGGTAGCGCGCACGGCCCCGGAAGTGCGCCTACACCTAGCACGGGCACCATTGCAGTGTACTACGATGAGGATACGCAGCTTAAGCAGTACAGTGGCGACGTAGGTAGCGTAGAGATTGTTGGTGTCCCTGCGGGGACTGTTCTTGACTTCGCGGGGCCATCCGCTCCTGTGGGGTATATCCTTCTCACGGGTGGTCAAGGATCGCCGCAAAATGTTTCCCGTACCACGTATGCACGCCTATTTGCGGTTATTGGCACTCATTGGGGAAATGGGGATGGATCAACTACCTTCGGATTGCCACCTGCGGACAGTTTCTATATCGGTCCTGCAAATGCGACCTCGGGTGGATACGCGGATTATGGAGGCTCCTTCACTGCTACCATAACCCAAGGCAACCTCCCGAATGTAAATCTCGACTTAACAAGCCTATCCATCACTAACGGGACTAATATCTCATCCTCGCCAAGCAATGAGATTGTTAATATCTCACAAGGGGCCGGAAATCCGAAAAATGGCTACCAGCCCGGTTATCCATTCACCGTTAACTTATCGCTTGGGGGCACACTCTCCCTCGGGGGCAGTGGTACTCCATTATCTATCGCACCTCCGTTTGCTGTTCTTAATAAGATCATCAAATACTAATGCCAAAAAGCACGGCAGTTATTAAACCTAATCTCGGTCTTTACTTGGATCGCCCTGCAATTGCCATCCCTCCGGGTGGGTTGCAGACGGGTAATAACTTTCGTGTTAAGCAGGGAACACTTACCAATCTCAATATGGGGTGGACCACGTATAGTGGCATTCAACTCAACGGGCCAGTAAAGCTGATAGAGGTATTCAATACCTCAGAAGGAAATCAATACCTTATATTCGGAACACTGACTGATCTATACACCTATAGTGCTAGTACCTTAACATATATCACACCCATCTACGCGACAGGTACATGCACCACTAGCGGGGCGACTGTTACCGGAAGTGGCACTGCATGGAACACTACTGTCACGGGAAGCACATGGGCTAATGCAAAGGCCGGGGACCAAATAAACTTTGGGTCAGCGACACAAAACTCCCCTACTGCGACGTGGTACACTATTCTTTCGGTTAATAGTGACACCTCACTCACATTAACCACCTCACCTCCAACGCAAGGGTCCGGCACTTCCTATACTATCCGACAGCTTTTCACAGGCGCGTTTGAGGACCCATGGGAAACTGAGGTGTTTGTTGACGCTAATATTCCTATGAGTGGCTATGGGAATGGTGAAGATTTAATCTTCTTTACCAATGGAGTTGACACGCCGGTAAACTGGAATGGCACATCGGCACAAGTGAACCAATTAACGGGGCTTGGCTTCACCTGTAAGGGACTGGTGCAGTTCGCGGATATGCTGTGCTACCTTAATGTGATCTATGGTGGTGATACCCTCGCCACTACGATGATAAATAGCGACGCGGGTGCCCCGACTAATGCGGGAAACGCAAGCTCTGGTATTGCGGGTCAGTTCATAGTTCAAAGCGGTACGGATCAAATTCTAAATGGTTTTAGGCTTGGGGCTTACCTCGCGATATATTGCGCGCATACAATCATACTAGCTACTGCGACCGGCACGGTTACTACGTTTAGCTTTCGTATTGCAGGCAGTAACAAGGGTGTCATCGGCCAGAATGCGATTGCCCCATACGCGACAATTCATCAATTCCTCGCGCCTGATGGTATGTACTACTTCGATGGAAGTAATGTGCAGCCGGTTAATACCCACATATGGCGCAATGTCCTTAGCTCTCTCGATAACATCCGAGCGAATAATATCTTCGCCTTTCTTGATGAGCAAAATGGGGAAATGATTTGGAGCGTGCCACAGACTACTGATAGCGGGGCCGGTGTTATCACTGCGCCAAGTGCTCAAGCGTGGACCGAACATTACCTCGAAGAGACAGCAGGACAGGCCCAATCTGCTCTTATAGCGAGCGCGATGGGGATAAATCGCCCATACTCAACGCGAAGTTTTCCCTTCACAGCAATTGGCAACTTTATTAATGAGACAGTGGTGAAGTGGAACCAATTGACTAGCCAATGGCAAGCGTATCAGTATAGATGGAACGATGCCTTCTTCTCGGCCTCATTTCCAATTATCCTAGTGGGCGATAATAGCGGGTATATTTATCAGCTAAATACTGGCTCACAGGGAAATGGAAGCGCCCTATCCTCCTTTGTTACATTGGGCCGACGCGCTGTTATTGATGGGCGTATGCGCGGGCTAATCCGACGCGTATATCCCTTTATTCAGACATTCCCACAGGCACTTAATGTTGGGGTAGGGCTAGCGGATTTTGCAATGGGTCCTACAACGATCATTGCAAACTTTTCATTCGATCAATCCCTTAGCAAACAAGGGGCGTTCATGGTTCCCGTGTACCGTCGAGGTCGTTATCTGGACCTTACGTTCGGGGACGTATCAACAAATCCATGGATTATAAGCGGGTACGATTTGGATATCCTGCCGGGAGGTATGAGATGAGCAGTGAGTTTGAGCGGCGGGCAATTGAGGAAGCTTTGCGACGCCGCACGCAGGCGACCGATCCCAACCTTGAGAAATTTCTCAATGCCCAATCTGATTGGTACGTTACCTGCCCCAAGTGCAATATCCCTCTTCATGGCACTCTCGCGGAAATAAAGGCGCATAACTGTGGCAAATAAGGTTAGTGGCGTCCCATTCCTTCCTCCATATCAGGGACAGGTTATTGCATGGGCAAACGCGCTGGTCCTCACCTTGCAACAAATTTTCACTCAATACGCAGGGCGGATTAATACTGTTCTCCCCGAGGATGGCAGTGAAGCCATGACCGGCCCCCTCAAGCTTGTACCACTTACATATTCCCAACTCGCGGCCATTACTCCAAGCTTCGGCATGATTGTAGCTGTGAGTAACGCGAATACGAATACGCCCGGAGCTACCATAACCGGTGCAGGTAGCGATCACGTATTTGCCGGATATAATAATAGTGCATGGATTGTCCTATGAGTACACCATATCAGCACCGGAAACGATGGTGGGGCTTCACCAACATGGGCGCGATACAGATACCCCCAAACCCGCAGCCCATGGTCCTTACTGATAGAGGAACCGGGGAGCAATGGTGGGTCACCTTTAATACCTCCCTCTACCCGAGTAGTGATGGCTATGGCTATGTAGCGATCCAATCCGTGCTTCCATGTAACCAAGTGAATGACGCCCCGGCTCCGGGCCAATTAAACCCGCGTGCGCGCCCATACAATAACTGCCACTTCTATGATGCCTACGATGAGCCAATTATCGGTTATCTCGATGCCACTCATACGCAATACGCCCGACTTATTGTGCGAAATGGGTTCCTCGGGGTGGACGTGATAGCTGTAAACCCCCAAGCGGGCTGGTCACAGCAGGCCCCATCCCTCGACCTTTTACCCGATACAGGTCTCTTGGGCTTTAATGGGCAGTTCGATACCATTATATTAAGTATTACTGAGCCGGGTTGGTACGCATGGTATGCTACTACCCTCACGCAAACACCTAATCCGCCACCTTACATTCCGGGGTTTAGCCAACAAAACGATGACTGAGATACTTTTTGCCCGACAGAGTGATGTAGCTGCAATTGAGGCCATACTCGCCAACACAACGGGTACAGGCAATGTCGTGTTTAGCAATAGCCCGACCTTTTCCGGTACGGTCACGTTTCCCGATGGATCAATTGCTAGTGGCGACGGGGTTTTCTTTAAGGATGGAAGCCCATGGTTTGATGTGAAGGCATGGGGTGCGAAAGGTGATGGTGCTCATGATGATACCATACCCATTCAAAACGCCATTAACGCAGCAGCAGCTATAATTGGCAAAGGGGGCCGTGTCTATTTCCCACCGGGGCAATATTATGTAACCTCGGTTCTAACGGTTCCAAACACGGCGTACTTCTTACAATTAGAAGGAGCCTCGGCAGGTTCGTCTATTATCGTTGCGGGCGGTAACGATATATCTGTTCTGAACTTGAATGGGCCGGGGACAGCCGTGCATGATCTAGCAATTGTTGGGTCACAAACAATTGGCACGACCAATAGTACGGTTAATATCAACAGTAGTGCATACTTTGATAATTGTCTCGTTTACTATGGGCAGCACGCCATAAACTTCGTTGGTACAGAAAGTATCTTTAAGCGTTGTACCTTTGGTCCGTCACTCGGCAACTCAATTTTCTATATGGGGGCAGCCGGTGTGTGGATTTGGCGGTGTTCTTTCGATCAAAATCCTCCCACTGGATCGTATGATAATACGGCCACGATCAATAATTGGGCCGCTAATCATAACTATAGCGCGGCTACAAACGTAATCGTCGAATTGGCGAGTGGTTATTACATTCAAATGACCAGTCCCGGCACGTCAGGTGCTACTGCACCAACGGTAGCAGGCTATGGTGTTCCCATTCATGATGGTACTGTAACATGGGAACTTGTGGCTCCGGTTGCTTACGCCGGATTATACCTAGGTACAAGTAGTGGTATTGCATGGGTCCATGATTGCGATTTTACCGGGCCATATATAAACTCAATTGTTTTTAATGGTGGGGAGGCCGTAACAATTGACGATTGCACATTCGCCTCGCTCGCAAATGGTATCTCATTTATAGGTGGGTTATCTGCTATTATTCGAGGTAATCGACTAAATGCCATGTTCCTTGCGGCCAATTGTGGATTGAATTTTGGTGGGTCATGGGGCGGTGATGTTGAAATAACAGACAACATTATTTCGGGGTTGGCCGAAGGTATAAATCTCGGGGCCGGGAATAATACCCTTATTTCAAACAATCAAATAGAAGGTTGCACTTATGGGGTGGTAGTCGGGGCGAATATCTCTGACTTCATTATTACATCTAACCTGATGGGAACAAGTGCCAACTTTGGTAGTAATAGCTATGGCATTTACGTTACCGCTGGCTCGTCAAATAACTACATCATTGCGAATAACTATACTACGGGATGCACTACACAAGAGATTTTCGACGGCGGGACCGGAACAAATAAAACGGTTAATGGAGTATCGTCCGTTTCGGTTAAGACCGTTGCTGCAACGGTATCAACTACTACCCCGCAGGTGTATGGTGGTACGGCAGCTAATTCGTCTGTCATAGTTAGCAGTACCTCTAATGGTTCTCCCTCGGGTGACTTAACTGAAATTCAAGGGAGTGCCATTTACTTAACTGCGTATGGCACAAATACGGCTGATGTTTATATTGGCAATCCCGGAATTAACCCCGGTGTGCTTTCTATTGCTAGCCCGACAAGTGGCTCGATTGGGTTTGAGCCTGCAACGAGTGCAAACTATGGGCTTGTTTTACCAGCGGCAGCAGGCAGCACAGATACTATTACGCTTCTTAGTACCGCACAAACATTCACCGCAGGTAAGACCTTTCCCAATAGTGGGATTATACTTCTTGGTTCCTCGACTGGTCATACTACTTTTGCATCAGCAAACAGTAGTTCGACCAACTATACAATTACGTTCCCGGCAGCAACCGATACCGTTGTAACCCTTGCTGCTACCCAAACCCTATCCAACAAGACGCTCTCCGGCACAACGATATTCAATACAGGTGCGACGAACAACGTCCTAATTGGATCAAATTCCACGTGGGGGATGCTCTCCCTCAATAATATCCTCACACAAAGTGGGGCAATTGGTCTATTTGGTGGATCAAACGCTAATCTATATAACCTAGTCCCTGCCGGGGGCACATTCCACTTTCAAGTTAATGCCGTGGATGTGGCGATCATTGGTACCACAGGCATCCAGATAGCTGGCTCATCCACCGGCTTTACAACGATTACCTCTGCTAATGCGAGTTCAAGTAACTATACTATTATGGTCCCTGCCATAACGGACACGCTTGCCACTCTCACTGCAACTCAAACGCTTACCAATAAGACCCTAACCTCACCTACCTTGACTAGTCCGGCCCTTGGAACCCCCGCCTCGGGCACGCTTACTAATGCAACTGGCCTACCTATCTCTACGGGTGTTTCGGGGCTTGGTTCGGGTGTCGCTACGGCCCTTGGAGATGCCGTGAATACAACAGGTGGTGTGGCTACCGTTGTCTCGGGGCCTACGCCATGGTCTCCTACCGATCAAAGTGGTGCTAGCTTAACCTTTACCGGAGTTAGTTGCCAGTACACGCAGATTGGGAATATGGTGTACGCATATGGTACCTTAACATATCCCTCAACGGCTAGTAGTGCCAATGCAATTATATCGTTGCCGGTTGCTGTGCCAAATCAAAACTATGCGGTGGTTCAAAGTTGTGACCTTGGCTCATTGTCGGGCGTTCTACAAACCGTAAAAAATACCTCCACAGCCGCTATTATTACAAACACAGGAACCCCTCAAACGAACGCTACTGCTTCATTAAAACAGATTAACTTCATGCTGGTATATCCGGCCTCGTAGGACTATATACCCAATATGGCTAGTATCTTCAACGATATCTTCGGGGGCGGAACTACCACCTCAACGTCCACCCCAAGTAACTTTAACCCCCTTACGACCGCCCTTGCGCCGGGGGTTACGAATGCGTTTACGTCAGCCATTAATCAGGGGCCGATGCAGTACACGGGGCCGCTTACCCCCACGGGAACAACGGCGCAGAACACCTCTCTCACGAACCTTGCCAATGCGGTTGCTCCGGGGAATAGTGTCAATAACTACATCAGCAGCGTGCTGAATGGTAGCTACATGCCGGGTGGCGCGAATGGCAATCCCTTTGTAAGTGCCGCCATCCAAGGCGCGAACCAGCCTATCCAAGAGAACGCGCAAACCCTACTTACCCAAGCGAACCCCGAAACCTTCGCCGCGAGTGGGCAAGCCGTGCAGGGCACAGGCTCAAGCGCCTTCGCCAACGCGCAGAACCTTGGCGTGCAGAGTGCAGTTAACGCTGAGAGTGCGAACGCAACAAACATTGAGAACCAAGCCTATCAAACTGGCGTTGCTCAAATGACCGCCGCCGCTAACTTGCAACCACAGGAAGTTAATAGCGCGATTAATGTGCTTCAAGCACAACTCCTTCCTACACTACTTCAAGAGCAGGGTATCACAAATGGGCTGCAAGCGTTCCAAGAGAACGTCACTTCGCTTACGAGCTTCTTGCAAACGATGGCAGGCGCTATCAATCCGGTTCTTGGCACCACAACCACTTCGCAGGGAAATACAACGCCGGGTATCTTGCCGGATATTACAAGTCTCTTTAGTGGCAGCAAAGGTGGATCATCTGCTGCTGGTAACATAGCGTCCGGCGCGTCCTCAATCTTTAGTAGCTAAGGCATCATAATGGACCCAACTCAACAGAATACTGGAAATCCTCTTAGCAATATCCTTAACTCAGTTGGGACCGGCCTAACTAAGTTCGCGGCATCGCAGGGCAACGAATATGCACAAGGTTCACTTGCAGATGCAGCCGTTAGTCAGGGTATGAAGCAGCTTAGTGGCATCATGGATACCATGCAGGGCGATCCACAAGCGCCACAACGTGCGATGCTTAAGTTCGTGCAGACGCCCGAAGGGCAGCAGGTTATGAAAACCCCCGGAGCGTTCAAGCAGCTTATTGAGACGTTTCAGAAGGCCGTTATCCCCGCGCCACCTACATCAATGGCAAGCGGTCCCGGCACAACGACTACGCAGCAAGGCCAACCATACTCGCAAGGCGGCTCGAATACGGTCCCTGCATATCCACAGCAGACACAAGTGCCTGCGGGGCAGACAAACATTACCACGCAGCCGGGTAATCAGAATACCAGTACCATGTCCCAACCGACGCTCGATAGCCAGCACCTTAATTATGTGCTTAAGAACTTCGGCGGCGGGCTAACGCAAGATGGGCTTAATACCCTTGCACAGGCGACACTTGCTACTACGCCATTCGCACAGCAGTCACTCGCAATCAATGGCCTTGTTTCTAGTAAGCAGATTACCCCGGAAGAGGGGAAACTTGCCCTTTCGGGAACGGTTTCCATTCAGCCGGATAAGGAAATACCGGGCCGTTTCTATCTCATTAATAACGCTACACATGAGATACAAATGAAGCAGCTTGGGGGGCTTGGCAGTGGAGATAACAAGTCACTCAACCCCACATGGACTGCGGGGCCGGGAGCAAATCCTAGCTCGATGAGTAGCTCCCCTGCTAATCCAAACACGAATAACGTACCGGCTATGAAGCCTCAAGCTAACGCAACCGATCCGCAGGTTCAAGCTACTGCGAAGAAGTATGGCGCTCCGGTGGAAGCAATTAAGCAGGATGGGACCATTGATCCTATCGCGGCGTATGGCCCATCCTCTATCATTGCACTCGGTGCAGGCTTCCCGGCCATCGCTCAGAATAAGAGCGGCGTTGTTGCACAATGGTTCGCTCCGACCCAATACCAGCAAGGCACGGAGATGATTGCTAAAGCTGAGATGGCGGGTGATGCACTTCGCTATCTTAGCACCGCACTCGCTCCCGGCAACACGCGAATTAAAGCTATGATAGACGCGGTTCTGGAAATGAACCCGGAGCATGAAGAGATGAATAGTCCCCTATATGCAACGGATCAGCTTATCCAGCTTCGTAGCACCCTTGAAGGTCAAGCTACCGCGAACCAAACTGAGCTAACTAACAACATGCAAGAGGGTATGAAGGCGGATAACAAGCTCATTCAAGATGCCCGCGCAGAGAATGCTCGTATTGAGCAAGTTCTCCAATTTCTTCCGAGTACCGACGCCCTTAGTAATATGAAGGAAGCTATTAAGGATGGGAAGATTGATGTTCCCTCGATGGCTTCTGCCGCTGCTAGCACTGGTAAAACTATTGGTTCGGCTATTGGGCAAGGAGCAAAGGTGCTTTTTGGCGGTGGAACGGCAGATAAATATAACGATAACGCTGCCGATACTATCTCGAAAATCAATAATGTGCAGTCTGCAAAGGAGCTAGGGAAGCTTCCACGCATGTATCAACAACTCACCCCTGCAATCCAAAGGGCGCTTGACGCGAAGATTGAAGCATTGCGCAGTGGCGGGGGAGGAAAGGCCACGCCCTATAGCGATAATACAGGGCGACCTCAGGGGCCTAGTGTGAAGCAATTCACTAAGAACCCGGCAGGTGAGCAGACTGTGAACCTTAAGAACGGGAAGCAAGCCGTGCTCCCCCCTGCCAATGGGCAAGAGAGTGCTATGTATAACGCTGCTCCGACAAGCAAACAACCCGTGTTCGGCCCCAATGCACGTCGAGTTAACAACGCCTTTTCAGACCTAGGCCAGTAAAGAGGGTAGAAGCATGTGCCTGAAATCTACCCTTCCTTCCGTCCCACGGCATCACTTGGCATACACGATGACCATGCGATGGAAGGTTAATTCCGGGGAGTACCATGGTTGATAATCCCTTTGATCCCAGTAACCTATTAATACCTCGAATTGATATTCAAAACCCTAATTGGCAAGACCCTGCATTTACTCAGGGTGATGATGCTATTCCATATCCTCCTCCCGATGTGGATAATCCTCCACCCGTTATTAGTTCTCTGCCATTGCCTGATGGAGCAAAGGACCCTACACAATCCTCAAAGGTATTTGACCCAACTAAGGACACGGCAACTCAGGTTGATATATCGCAACTTCCCAATCCTGACCAGCCAAAATATGATGATAACTTTGTGGATGCTAATGGGGTTCCGGGAAACATTCATAAGTATCAGGCTATCCAACAGTCACAAGGTGACGATGCCGCATACGCTCATATGCAGAATGACGGCTATGATCCAAAGGATTTTCAGAAGGTCACGCAAGCGCCACAACAAAGCGGCAGTATCATTGGAAGTGCAAACGCGGGTGAAGCGGGCGAGCAGGTTCCTGATAAGGACTTGCAAGACGCACAGGATGCCATTGCCCGAAGTAAGCTGATTGATGATAAGACCATTGGCCCCTTACTCAGTGCGACGAATAGCATTAATGAGAACATTCTAAAGAATGTAGTCGCCCCACTAATCAGTGCTGGCGGAAGTATGGGCCTTGGAGAAGCATCACAGGATGCGGCTACTGTTGGCCAAATGGAGTTATCAGATAAGCTTGCCACGATGGGTCGGGACTTCATGTACGATCCAAGCAAGAGCTATCAAGCTGGTAGTGAGCTATTCCAAGCACTCGGCCTCACGCACGGGCACGATAACACATACATGAACGATGCAGGTAATGCCGTTCTTGATACGCTTGCCACCTCTATGCTCATCCACTATGGCACAGCGCGGATCGCTACGGAGATAGCGCAAGCCGGGGGCACGACCATTGGAAATGCGGTCACGAAAGCCGCTCGCATGGCCGCCGCGAAGTATGATGAGGCTGTGAAGGCCAACCCCGGTATGTGGATCGCTAGCGAGCTTATGAGTGGCGCGGGAGCTACAATTGGTAGTGAAAAGGGTGAGGATTATGGTACTACGCAGGGCCAATCAGGTGCACGGCGTGCTCTTAATGGCCTCATCGGGGGCCTCTCCGGTGGCCTTGTTGGTGGGGGAGTAGGCTTCATTACGATCAAATCCGCGCAAGGAGTGATGAAGGTTTCCCGCTATTTCGCGGCGAAAGTGGCTGACATGGTAGATGATATTGTCTCCCATAACGGAATGCCTGACCGTTTCCTTAATCGTAATCAACCCGAGGTGGCTAGCGCCCTTGGTATGCGAACCACCCCTCCGAAGATTGATCCCGATGTGCTAGCCCAAGCCCGTGCCGATGAGACTGCCGCCCGTGATGCTAGCCAGAAGGTGGTTGACGCGCGGGTATATCGGGACCAGCAAGTTCGTGGCACCTCCGATCACAACCTAGCGTCCATGCAACTTGCAGCCGCTCTTGAGCATGAACGGGAAATGACAGGGATTGCAGATAAGACATGGGACCTTATCCCCGCAGAGGTGCGAGGGCACGCCTCACGCCAGCAGCTTGCTATCCGTAGTCAGTTTGCTGATACAGCGTATCCACAACAGTTTGCTGAAACGCAGGTAGAAGGGGAGAAGCGAGTTATACAGGCAGAAATAGATCAAGTGCGTCAAGACCTTGCCCCTGACCATAACGACGGCACCCCCGACGCTTCCCGCCGTATCTCTGATGGCTTGTGGAAGATGCGGGCTATGGCTAAGGGGCGATTGGATAAGTATTGGAACCGCGCGCCGCTTAAGAAACAAATGCCGAACCGCAGTATCCTAAAGGCGCTTGATGGACTTACCACTAGCCTTACGAAGGAGTTTCAGTCTGATAAAATTCCGAACGATAAAATGGATGAGCTTCGTGAAGCCTTCGGTAACATCAAGGTTAAGCCCCCGACCCTTGGGTGGATGAAAAACTTCATAACAGGCCTCGAAGAAAAGAGCAATCGTTTATTCGCAAGAGGCAAGAATATCCTCGCTAGTAACTACGTGAAGTTACAGTCCGTCCTTATGCAACAGATTGCAGAAGCGTTCCCTGATAACATTCCATTGCAGCAGGCCCGCCAAGCCTCACGTCAATACTTTGATCTATTCTCACGCAGTGAGATTGGGCAATATCTCACGATGGGTAGCAATCGGGGTCCGCGTATCCATCCCGAGGATACACTTAGCAAGATGCTGAGTGGTAATCGTATACGTTCGTTCTCTGATATACAAAAGGCCGTGCAATGGCTACAGAGCAAGAACGCTTTTGCGAAGGGAATTAAAGACCCTGACAAGCTGACTACTACGCAGAAGGCAGACCTTGAGAAGTTACAGAGCGATGCCGAGCAGGGCATACGTTCCTACATTGAGCAGCAGTGGCGCGCGAGTAATGGCGACCCCGAGGAACTTCGCAAGTTCTTAAGTGACCCGAACTTTCAACGGCAGATTGCACCACTTGGTAAGGTGGCGGGGGAAGTGAAACAGGCAAGCCAAGAACTAGCTTCGCTTGTTGATCGTCGCGAGGCGATAGAGAAGAGTGCGTTTGCGAAGTACGTGCAAGGCGACCCTGACGTTGCTCTTGATAAGGTTTGGAAGAGTAATGATCCAGCCATGGCCCGCGCCCTCATGGATGGTAGCGCAGGCGTGGGGGGCTTTAAGCAGGACCCCATCGCGATGCAGGGCTTCAAGGCAGGCCTTATAGATCGCTTCGTAGCTAGCTCTGGCATGGACCCAAATGAGATGCAGAGCGCACTCGCACAGATTAACACCTCCACTCGGAAGGTGAATAAGCTATTCAATATGCTTGATAGTCCGAAGGGACGTTTACTTAAGAGCGTTCTAAGTAGCACAGAATGGGACCGCTTTACCAGCCTTGTGAACAGGGCCGTCGAGATGAGTAATGAGAACCGCACAAAGAACGCAGGTAATAAGTTCAAGACGGTGCTTGCTGAGATGGTGTCATTGAAACTGCTTGCCAAGATGCCCGAGTTTCTTAAGGCGGGTGAAGGTGGTTCGCTTAAGCAAGCCTCTCTCGTTAGTGGCCTCGCCCATGACGTTGCCGAGACGATGCTTCATAACATGCCAGCTAGTGAGGCGTTTAAGAGGGCGCTTGTTAACCCGGAATATGAGGCGTCCATCTATCAACGTATCCCCGCGAGCACGCAGGAAGCAAAGGATACGGCTAATCAACTTAAGAAGTCAGTGCTATTTGAACGTATGCTCTACAGCACGATGACTACATGGATGGGCTATGGTGATGGCCCGAAAGGCAACCCCGCAGATAAGCAGGACGATGATGGCCCCTTCTCAGGCCTTATGAGCACGCCTGCTAATGCAAGCGAGCGCCCGCCGCTTAATCCCGATGTTCTTGGCTGGCAGCTTAATCAGTCCTTCGGTGGACAAGGTACCTCGCCCTTTGCCATGACCCGCAAGACTAGCCCTGACGTTGTGCCCCATGCGAACGAGAACAGTCCCACAGGCTTTCAGGATCATATCGAACAGCTTATATCCGATAGGGCACAGACTGGCCGCAAGACCACCCCGGATGAGCGTAGCATGATTACCGCCCACGCGAACGTAATGGCCGGGAAAATGCGTAGTAACCCCTTCGTGCAGGCACAGCGCCGCGAGATGCTTAAGCAGCGTATGCGCCGGGATACACAGGCAATTGAGCAATGACCCTACAGGATATGGTTCCGAACGTGATACTTAACTTAGCTGACGCCTCCTTCGTGGGTCTATTCGTCCTCGCCCTTACAAGCGTCGTCCCCGCACTCACCTCTATCCTCACTCTCGCGTGGGTGGCCTTGCGCGTGTACGAGATGGATACAGTACAGTGCTGGATTAAGAAACGGAGGTGTCCGAAAAATGATTAAACCACATCTCTATAATCTCTTGATGGCCGCTCTCTTCGGCCTCGCTATCTTTGGCATGTATATGATCCTCCCTACGTGGCGGCCCTCTTCTCATGATTGGGAAGGTTGGCGTGCTATCCTTTCAGGCCTATCGTTTTTAGCTGGCGCGACATATATGAGTTTCCTCATTCAACATAAGGGGAAATAATATGGTCGATATTGGAGCTCTCATCCAACGCAATACCACACGATGGCAGGCGATGCATATCCATCCCAACATCGAAGTCAGCGCGCAGGCAAGTGCGAAGCTACTCATGACCGGGCAGGCCCGCTTCCAGAACGTCGCACAACTCACGCATGTCCCGTGGGGTATCATTGCTGTGATATCCTCGCGCGAATATGGTTTCCTTAACCACGCCTTGCGATGGGATTGTTCCCTCGCTCAGGGCGATCCATGGAACCGCGTCTCTACCCATGTCCCGAAAGGGCGAGGCCCATTCAAATCATGGGAAGATGCGGCGTATGACGCGCTTGTTAATTGTGCCCCTTACGCCGGGAAGTGGAAAGACTGGTCGATTGGTGGTGCCCTGACCCTGCTAGAGGAATACAACGGGCTTGGTTATGCAATGCGCGGCCTTCCGTCCCCTTACATATTCGCCGGGACAGACCAATATAATAGAGGGAAGTTCGATAGTGACGGACACTTCGATCCCTTCACGACTGACACACAACTAGGCTGTGCAGTCATTCTCAAAGAGATGTATAACCTAGATGGGAGTATCGCTAATGGCGTCACAGGCGCAGTATCAAGCAGCCAATAAGGCTGTGCAGGCAGTTGTAGAAGCTGCAATCAAATCAATGGTCCCGGCAGAGATGCAATTCATGGTGACACAGTATCAGTCTCAGATTGATACGGTTGTCGCTTCCGCAAGTAAGGCCGCTGTGGATGCGGCAGAAGGAGTGCAGTAATGGATAAGGTAAAGCTAGCCCTTAAAAGTCGCACGTTCTATACGATGCTATTTACCGTGGCGATGAACGCGGTGAATGCGAACGCACAATTCATTCCGGGTGCGGATATGGTGTATGTGAATGGCGTGATGTTCCTTCTCGCCTCATACTTCCATGTTAATCCCTCACAGGATTATACTCCTAAGGCAGACAAGTAATGGCCCTCACTAACCTCAAGCCACCGGCCCCTCTTAACCTAGACCCGCTTGGACTAGCGACGGGTGCGCAGCAAGCCGCTAGTAACGTGGCGTCGGCAGTTTCCCCAACGAGTGTTGAAACGGGCCTTGATAATCTCTTCCAGCAAATCTACGACAAGATACAGGCTGATGGGAATAAAATCATAGCTGATATGACAAAGGCACAGGCTATCGCTGCCACTAAGCTTCCCGATGGAAGCACGGCAGACCAGCCGAGCAACCTATGTCTCACAGCCCTCATTCCCGTCATCCAGCTTATCGTGGATAATCAGCTTGCCGTCACGCAGGGAACCGCCGCCACACAAGCGGGCACCACCGGAACACCCTCTACACCTGATGGGGTGGTGACGGCATTCGTTAAGGTGCGCGTGGTTGTGAATGCCCTGCAAGGTGCAAGCGTCCAAAGTAACTGCTCATGGCTCGCACAGACCATTCAGCAGGCGGGTACGCAAGGGCTGGCTGGCATACTAGCGGGCCTTTTAGGCATTACTAAAATCGCAGGCCTTGGCGTAGCTATCCCATGAATATAACCCTGCAATTCTCGCTTGAAGATGCCATCTCCTCGCGGGCAATTGCATGGTTCGGGCAGGGTCATTTCTCCCATGTCGATTGCGTGCTTCCTAGCGGTGAGTTGCTAGGGGCACGTAGCGACTTCGTTGGAGGGAAACCCTCAGGGGTGCAGGTACGCCCTTATGGTTACGCGAAGTTCAAGATAGCAAAGCAAATGGTGATCCCGGCCACTGAGGCGCAGGAGCATAACTACTATGTCTTTCTACGCCAGCAGATTGGGAAACCATACGACCACGCCGCGATATGGGGCTTCGTGTTCGACCGTAATTGGCGAGAGGCGGATAGCTGGATTTGCAGTGAGCTACAATGCGCGGCAGGCGAGTACGCCCATATTCTTCGCCCCCTATACCTCGATACGAATAAGATAGTTCCCGTCATGGCCGCCGTTGCCTATAGTGCTGTGGGCGGGACCATTACCCCTTGACAGGGAGCTAGGACTACATACCTATACAAAGCCCTCACAAAACAGGGTATCGTTCCTCCTCCGCGCAAAAAGGCCCCCGGCAATCAAGCTAGGGGCCTTTTATTATGCCGGGTATATTAACGACCTTACCTCTTACCTCTAGGAACGGTCAAGCTAGCGAGCATAAATGTGAGAACGGGGTCTTGTCCTACGTCTGCCAATTCGTTGATACCATACCGGGAAGGTAGGAAAATCGGTATGTTGGCAAGCCCCATTACGCCTACCTGTCACTCACATCGCTGGTTCCTTATCGGCGCACACCGGGCTGTTGGCCCTGTGGTCCCATGCGCTTCGTCGCTTCCTCACTCACAAAGCTAACGCGCTGTTGGTGGTGCGTGATGGAGAAGGTAAGGAGTTGCACCTTGCCATCTTGGAACCCATTGTCCAACCCAATCTCCACGATGAAGGCGCGGTTGCGAAGCTCTTGCATCTTATCCACAAGGGCGTTGGTAAGCTGGCGGGCTTCGAGGAACAACTCCCCGTCGCTCTTGACCAGTTTCATGGCGCTTGTGTTCTGTGCTTCGCCCGTGGGGTGATTGTCCTGCGGGGTATGTTGCTTATCACTCATATCGTTTTCCTTTCACTGCCCCGGTCTTGGGGTCTGTTACGTACTCTTGCTCGTAGTTATACTCATCAACCACACGCTGCATTGCTTCATAGTGCGTGTGGATCACATCATAGGCATTCTCATCGCTAATGATATCTCTACCATCGTGCCCATTTGGATGATAGGGCATAATGAAAAGATGCTCATGGTGCCCCGGATGTGCCGGATGATCCTCCATGTGTTGTACTTGCGGATCGCGTGCTTTTTCTTCCTCCCGTTCAATCTCCTTCTCTGCGTTAGCTAAAGCGCGCCAAGCAACCTTAATCGAATGGCGTACCTTATCACAATCCCTTGTACCTGCCTCGAATAGGTGTCGAGTAAGGGCGTCAAGCTCATCCCCACTCTTACTCCTGTCCCAATGCAGCGGGGAGCCGGGATTGTGTTGCTCATTCCCAATGCGGGATAGTTCTGCAACCTCGGCAAGGGCTTTAGGGAAATACCTAATCAGTCCACTATACAACGGCACGTTCTTCCGCGCCTTTGCGTCGCTAGGTAGATGGTTCATTACACTCCTTCACTTAGCAGCGACGTTACAATGATCGCTGCATCTTCAAGCGTTCCACAAACCACGTCACTGATAACGCCAATGAACGGGGAGTTGTGTATGTTCTTCTCGTCCGTGATTGTCACGATTGTCTTTCCTTTCGCCCGAGCAAATCCCATTTCGATGAGCGTGCCTTGGCTGACACTCTTAGCGCCGAGCAAGTTCACGATGACAATGGTACTCTCTTCGATATCAAGAAAGTCCTTTGTGACAATCATCTTGGGATGAGAGAAGAGATGGGTTGGAAGATTGTCCGGTTCAATCGGGACGTTCTTCATTTCCGCGAGGTGGCCCTCATGTCGCATGGGGGAGAGCAACGTGATGTTTGTATCGAACATCAAATCGGCAAACTCTTGCCGCCATGACCAGCGCGCTTCCCCGTAGGTTAGGCCGGTTATTGGGCCGCTAAGATATACCTTACTCACAGTATCCATGTCCATGCTATAATAAGGAAAGCTATTAGTAACCCTGTGATAGCACCATTTAGCCCCGGTCTATCATAGAATGGATAATCATATGGAACTTCCCGTTTCATTCGTTTCATTGTTCCTCCTACTTCACGTTAACCGTCGCACGATGTACTTCGCCCTTCATGTGGTCGTGCGTGATACCCACAAGTGAGCGTCGGGCAACTAGCCCCCTTTCCGTACCCCATGCATCTTTCGGGGCAATGGTGCGAAACACTTCCACCTCAAGGCCAGCACGTTCCCATGAGCGGCGTTGATGGATATGACCGAAGTAACCATACCGCCAGTCCGTGTTGCCCCACTTGTCTGCATGGCGCGTGGTTAGGATACCTTGCATATCACTACCTTTCGCCATGTGACCATGGGCAGCAGCAAGCAGGACCCTGCCCGTTTGATGCACCCATATAGGGTCCGCGCAGGTATCAACCACAACGCGTGGATCATCGTGATAGAACGCCGCAAGCGCGGTAGTGAGGGCGAGGCTTCCGTATGGATCATGGTTCCCCGGAATGTTCTTAATCAAAATAGTCTTGTGCTGATGCTTCGCAAGCTCGACCACTTTAAGGAACAGGTTTACACCTTCACGGAGAACGCGGGCGTAACGCGTATCAACATCCATCTTGTTCCCACTCTTACGAGTGCGTTGCTCATCGTTGTCGGCGTGAAAATAGTCTCCAAGGTTGAGTATAATCCCAACATCGGAGGGAATGCTTCGCCCAATAAGCTCGTTGAAGCTAGCAAGGAGCGTTTGCTTTGCGATAACAGTGTCATAGTCATCTCCCGTTTCTTCCTTCCACGAGTACATACCGAAGTGAAGGTCCGCGATTGGGTACACTGTGGTTAGTGCTGCTTGGGAAAGTGTGGCCCCATTAGGCTTTGTAATTGACCCTTCCACCATCCGGTATTCCGCGAAGGCGTCCTTGATAGCGGCGATGGTGACTTCGGGGTTGGCCCATCTTGCTTTAACCCATTGGAGTTTCGCCCGACCGTCTGATCCATATAAGGTGCTTGTGGCTCCCACGCTAAGACCGTTTGGTTCGCTTGTCGTGCTAAGAAAGCCCTCTCCAATTCCCCTAGCCGTTGCTCTAGCAAGGCGATCTTGGAGCGTAGCGCGTGCAATTCCGAGCGCGTTTGCCGCAGCCGTTTGGTTGTATCCATGTTCCTCGTATGCCTTCACCGTTGTCCGTAAGATATCCTCAGAGAGGATGCTGTTCAAGATAATTCTCCATTGGCTTCTCGGTTATGCCATATGGGTTTGCATCGGAATGATGCCCCCAATTTCGCCCGGTAGCCGTCTCTACACCAATGGTCATAATACGAACCTTACCAGTGTAGTCCTCTACAGGTATGGGCATTACCATACGTTTCAATACTTCCCGCTCAAGATCGTACCGGCCTTTTGGGAATTGATGAAGCAGGGCGTCGTGCACTTGTGCGAGGAGTTGCACCTCCTTCTCCTCAAGCTCATACCACACGTACCACATCGCCACGTCATCCATATCCGCAAGTGTACTCTGCGGGAGGAATGCAAGGCCTTGACGAACCGTATGCTTATCCCATGGCCTACCCATTAGCTTTATCTCACGCCCTAGGGGATTGCGGAGGGGTTTGTGGTCCCGCACTTGCTGTGCCACCCATGCCTGCCACGCGGGGATACGATCAAACTCAGTCATGTACCTCTCGTATGCAACCCGTGCGGCCTTAAGGGGTATCTTCGCGATCATACTAATTCCGAACGGTGTGAGGCCGTAGTTTCCACCGTGCTGTATTCGCTTACATTGGAAGCGGTAGTCGTGGCCCTCGGCGAGGTCCCATGGGGGATTTTGCTTTGCGATCTTTTTGTCTCGCTTGAGGTCGCCGGTCCACGGCAACTCAGGCCACACGTATCGGGTGACATATGTGTGAACATCACCAAGGGCATGAGCCTCAATATAACGCTCGTCACCTGAAAGATGCGCGACAATGTTGCTCTCGCCTTGCATGTAATCCGCGTAGCCCATTTCCATCCCCGGATCGGCAATGAACATGGCACGATGCTTTGGGGCGACGTTCTGTAGGTTGCCTCCGAGTTGGAAGGGGTTCTTACTGGAACTAAATCTTCCAGTCCATGCGGTGCCGACATTGAAGGACGAATAGTATCGGCCATCACTGCCAAGTCGGGCGAGTAAGGAGCCAAGTTGTTTCTTCTTATCTCTGACGATGAGGATTTGGTCAATGAGAGGCGCAAGCTCTTGATGCTTTGCTCTAAGTCGCATAAGCACGTCATCATCCGTGCTCTCTTTTCCTTTCTTGTTAGTGATTGGGTGTGCGCCAAGCAATTCATACAAGAGGTGGTAAGTTGCATCAGGCGAATTTGCGTTGAAATTAGTTCGGTGTGTGCGGGGTATGCCACAAACACTGCATGATCGCTCACTGTCAGGGACGCCTCGGGGCCACTTGTGGTGTCGCCCCATATTAGCTTCGCATATTCCGGTTTCAAGTTCGATGCCATCCCATTTCTCCATAACCTCGGGCAGCTTGTTCACTGCCTTGTCCGCGCGTTTTAGGTCTTGCTTCGCTTCACGTATCATCCCCTCTCGCTTATTCATATCCACACGGACGCCACGTAGCATCATGCTCACGGCAGGGGATTGTAATGCACGCTCGAAACGATAGGTAAATTCGGCGCGGGGATTACTCTCTAGCTCGCGAGTGAGGTTATTTGCTATCTCTAACGTGCCGGTGCAGTCTAGTGCATTATAGGCCCACGCACGGAGTTGCCCTTCACTCTCCCTCGCCTCGCTTAGGTTTATCGTTATCATCTCCACTCCAATTCATTTTCCACATCCACATATATAACCCGAACAATAGTAATGCTATTGCGGCGATGTGGACGGGAGATATGAAACGCTCAGGTATCATATATCTTCTCTCTTAAGCTTTCCCATGTATAAGAAGTGTTCATTTAGGTTATAAAGGAACCGCTCCGGTGTTGCCATTTTGGCAATGTATTTGCTCATGGTTTGAATAAGCTCATCGGCCCTTTTTAGCGCAATGATATCATCGGTATTATGCTTACGTGTCATCTCTCTTATCTCCCTTCTTACCCATGTGCTTCCATGCACCTTGCGTGCTATGAGCCGCGCCCATGAAGCCAAGGTCTTTCGGAAGCTCGGGATATAGGGCATGGTGCATGAGCCGCGTATCCTCGCGGAAGTTTCGCACGCTCATACCCATACGCTTTAGTATCCATAGGAAGTCATACCCACCGAAGTTCTGGCCTAGCTTAGGAATGCTAGTGATGTTCACCGTGTTAATAAACTTCCACGCCTCAAACTCCTCCTCGGGAGTTCGCCAGTAGCTCTTGTTTGGCTGGCGTAGGTCCACAAAGGGAATGCTTATCGCTTCCTCTTCCGACCAAGATATCCCATAACTTGTAATCTGGCCCCAACCCGTTTCAATATCAAGGGACAGAAGCGGTGCTTCAAGTATGTGTGGCACGGTTTCCCACATCTCTTGCAAGGTTGGTTCAATGATGAGGCGACGCGTCGCCACACTTTCCTCAGGCCCATTGTTAGCCTCCTCTAATGCGAACTGTAAGTCCCTCACCACCACGCCGAACTGCTGATACTTCTGCATGACAAAACGCGGGTGGAAGGTGGGGATAACCTTCACGCCGGGGAGGATGTACTTCGCTTTCATGACGGTTCCCCGCATGGCACTGATATTCGTCTTTCCAGTGAAGGCCCACATCGCGGTGCCCCCTAGTGGGACGATGACTGTAGGACATGCACGTACCAACTCATCATGTAAACGGTCAAGCTGATGGTGATAAGATACGTTAAGATAACCGTTATTACCGATTGGGGGATACGCATTAGCGCCAGTTGCCTTCGCTTCCTTAATCCCCACGCACCAATTCTTGATCTTATTGTCCGGTATCTTTTCATCAAAGACGTTTCCAATGAAGAAATCACTGCGCTCCATGTTAGCTGTGCGTAGAAGAGAGTTAAAGACCCTACCACTCGGGCCGACAAGAGGTGCGCCCTTATCCAACTCATCCCATGAGGGCGCTTCGGCAATGAATGCGATCTTCGCGGGGAGCGCCGTGGGGTATTGTGGGGGGACATGCGTGACACTCATGCCTCACCAGTGTAATCTACAGTTGGCTTAGGCAGATCGCCCTCTTCCGGCTCATCAAGTACAATCTCCGCAATGCCTTGTAACGTCTCAGGCGAAATCCCAAATGTGCCTGCCACTTTACTAGCATCGTACCGCTCCTTACTGACAAGGTAGATATGGTCCCCACTCTCGTCATGCACCGTTCTGATCCAATCGTTCCATGCCTCTATCTTCACGCTGTCTAGCATACGTTGAATGACATGGTGCCATACGAGGGAGGCAGGGCGCATACGGATATGCCAGAAGTCCTTGTGGTTAACTTGAATACGTTCCATTAATACACATCCCCATTTTCCCTAATCTTCGCATCTTCATACGGAGCAGCGGCCCGTCGATAGAACTCTAGCTTCGCCCCTTCAAGCGCGCCAAGCACATCATTAACCTGCGCATATCGTCCTCCATGGGTGCGATGATAGCCAAGGATAAGGGAGGTGATTGCATAGTTCAGTTCGCCTGTGTCCTGTAGCTCCGCGCCAATGGCTTGGATATCCAGCGCGTCCATCACGGCCTCATCAAGAGCAACACGTTGTAGTTTCTTAATATAGGGCATCAATACCTCTCTGTGTTATCTTTTGTTTAGCGCATTCGTAGGAGATGAGGGAACCATATAGCGGACTACTTAGGCGAGATGCTAATCGGTCAAGCTCTTTTTCATCCATGCGTGATGGCCAGATATCCCGCCATCTGTCCCATTCTGCACGATGTGCTATCACTTCCTCATTGAGGCGAAAGTCCGGCCATGTGCAATATGCGTGCCACCATAGATGCGTTTCGGCATCCTTTTGCCGAGCACAGTGTGTCTCTTCATGCGCCACTATCTCGGGCGATAGGCGCTGGCCGCTTGGGTTGTATATGTAATCACCATATGCGAACACTATCCCCGGCTTCCCCTTGATAGGGAACACCTTAGCAAGCTCATTGAAATTCGGGGGGTAGGCCTTAATGATCTTAGGCAAAGGCAAAACCGAAGTAGGCAAATCCAAGCCCACCATAAGCAAAAGCCATTGCAGGATTATTATCAAAGGCATAGTAGCTGGCACCCATCCAGCACAACACCGCAATAAGGGCATTGATTACGGGCATAGTATCCTCCGTGCAAGAGGGAAAATATGGGGAGGGAATTACCCCTCCCCTCTAGCTGTAAGGAACCCGCTAGATTAGGCTTTCTCAAACAACGTGGGTTCGTTCTTCACGACAAGCTCGCCGCTCGTCTTACTAACAAACTCCTTCGTCGTGATGACACTGAGAACCTCAGTGCCACGGAAGGCATCAAACGTCTCAGGGAGAGACTTGCCTGCCGTGTCAATGCCATGGGCTTCAATGTGCTTACGCACAGCGGCCCAATCGCGTGCCTTGTTGAGGAAGAACTGCTTCACAATCTCGCTATTCGCAAGATCATAATCGTCCCCCAACTTAGCAAGTTCCTCGGCATCAACGTCATCCATAGCTTCCTTCGCTTCATAGAAGAAGGCCACGCGGGCACTCTTATCGTTCTCTTCATCCTTAGGGACGTAGAGGACGTTCGTGCCTTTCAGTAGGTACGTGCCATCCGGTAGCGTTTTCGGCTCAGGGATATTATCCCACTGGATGTTTTCAATATCCGCATACTTGTCAGTCATCGTTACTCCTTGGTCTTAACCAATTGCACGCTCGATGGTGAGAGTGCTTCAAAAACCCGGAGCAAACCGTCACTAATGTCGAGACGGGTTTCAGCTATTGCACCGGGAAACTTCACATCAAGTAATGTCTTGGGTGATAGGTTCAAGGTTCGTGTCGTCTTACCCCCTTTTGTTACCTTCTCCGCTTCAAGAAGGATAGGAAACTCCTTGCCAATTTGCTGTGGGAGTTGCCAACCTAGCGCAGAAGGGTAGAGACGTGTGGGCACCACCTCTGCCATCTCTTGTTTGATGCTCTTTGTTAGTTCACTGTCCCCGCTTCGTGCATCCCTAGGAGATATAATCTTGAGATGTGAAAGGACAATGACGTGGTGCCGGTTAGTTGGAGCGCGTAGCCGTTTGATGAATGCGAGTTGTTCATTCATACTCAAGCCCCACACGCGATCCGTATTGTTCTCAGGTGTCTTATTAAGAAGCTTCATTGCACGATGCATTGCCGCTTCCCCCATAGACGTAAGGCTATCTAACACCACAATGGTATCAGGTCCCCAATCCTTACTCGCGCCAAGGCTAATGGGATTGCCTTCCGCGTCCTGAGTTTTCCAATCATCCATCTGCTTCAAGGCGTCAGAGAAAGCTGTGGGTATGCCCGATGGTTCTGTGAACCGGGCTCCTAACCGCATCTTATCCTCGAAGTACGCTATGTCTAAGTTCTGTAGCTTGTCCGGGTTCGCATATTGGAGCAAGGGTTCGGGGTTCCCGTCGAAGTCCAACATGCGTATCTTAAAGCCCGCGTTTAGGAGGGAGGCGAGCATCCCGGTCTTTGCTGTACCGGGATACCCAACCACCATAATGCGCAGAGCAGGACTAGCTTGGAGGCTAGCTGCGTTAGTCATTGGATCGCGATTGTACGAACCAACGCGCGACTTCCGCACTCTTATCAACGATAGCTTCGGCCACCTCGCGGTTCTCTTCACCAAGCACATCAGCAACGGCAACCACAAAGGAAGCACCTAGCTCCTCGCGAGTAGGAAGCTGCTCCTTGGAGATAATACCAAGACCGGCCTTCCAGATATCCAATGCGCCCATCCGATCCATATTGGATATTTCAGCCATTACAGGATATCATCAGTGAGAGTGGTAGCCGTAGCAGTAGCCTCATCGGGCGTCATGTGCGGGCGGACACCTTGACGATGCAAGACAAGCGCCGCCATAAGGCGGGAAGCAATCTCACTTGCCTCACTAACGGCAACCTTGCCAAACATCTGCTGGATTGTATCATACCAAGCCTTTGTCACCTCACTTGCTGTGGGCTTATCACCAGCAAAGCCTTCATACTTCTCTTCCTTGCACGCAAGGTCACGCTGCACGCTATCAAGGTTCGCGTACTGTAAGGCCATCTCGGCCCGCAGGTTCTCAAGTTCCTTAACCATAGTCATGTGTATCATTCTCCTCATTACGCCGCTTTGGCCGCTGATTGCGGTGGCGTCGGTTGGGCAGGTTCGTTAGTCGCTGTAAGCACCCTGACCGCATATGCCCACAGGCCGTTCACTTCGATTAAGTTAAGTGCATTGGGGTTGTTTGCAAAGCTTACGATAGCCTTGTCGAGACTATCCGCCGCACCCCGTAGCACATACCGCACGTCCGTACTTGGCGCTTGCATTGCCGCCTCACGCAGCAGGAAGGTGAGTGGCGTTGCTTCCATGGAAAGGCTATCTACCATTTAGCAATCCACTTCGGTCTTGATTTGGAGTTCATTGACTACATAGACAATGCCATTGCTTGGGTTCTGGAACAGCATTCCAGTGCGCAGATTGGTAATACCCCCATCACTGGTACGGATATAGAACTCCTTCCCATCAATATAGCGGAACAGTGTGCCCTGTTTAAGGTCCCTAACACGTGTGTCCTTCGGGGGTAGGTTACATGATGTTACTGTGTTGGTCACTTGCTTCTCTCCTTCTTTATTCCACGTTTGGGTGTTGGGGTGATAGTTAGGTTTATGCCATGGGCTTCTAAACACTTATGAAACTCATCCATGATAATTGGTACATTCGTTGCATTGAGCCACCACGTTGTGAAGAACTGCTTGAGGGCTTTGTCAATCTTACGCTGGTCACGGATGCCCATGTCACCTATCCTGTTTCACATAGATTACATTAGACGATGATGGCTTAACAGTAATCCCACTCGTAGCCATAATAATTAACTCATGTGGATCATGAGGGGACTGGTAAAGTGTTATGTGTTCCCGTTTTGTTCCAAAGTATAAGTGTCCATGATGAGGGAGGTAGTATGGTGGATGTTCCCCGGTTAGGCTTTCAAAATAGAATGGGCCTTCCCTTGTTCCAGTCGATAGCTCCGCTAATTGTTGACTAAGGAATTTTACATTTCGTTCTGCATCCAAAATGCGGTCACGTGCCCATCTTGGCAACTTAGTAATATCTTTCATCGTTCCTCCAATGGGTTCCATTTCCGTTTGTCAAACTTCTCGTCAAGCAGTGCCACGCGCTGATCTTGGGGTGCAGCACATACTTCCTTAAACGCACACAGCCAACAGTTACGGCGGTTCATAGGCCAGTAGTCGGTTTGTGCGAATAGTTCCGCTTGCGATAACCAATAATCCAAGTCCCGCAGAAACTCATTACGTTGCTCATCTGTCCTCCGCATAATCCCCACACCCAACTGCGTACCCATTGTCTTAGTGATCTGCGCCCCCTCTATTAATACACCTTGTATATCCAGAGAGGGCCACAGAACTGAGCCAGTCAGGTCATACAAGTCAACCTGAGTGTTAGGAGAGAACGTGGCCCAAAACTTCGCGTTGAGTGTCTTAGTGGTTGTCTTATTATCATCAATGAAGTTCTCTCCTCCGAACTGCATGATGCTATCTATATGCCCACATGCTATGTAAGGCTCCCCATCCGGTGTGTGCCGCTCCAAGGGATATCGAAAGGATAGCTCAACAGCCGGGGTGGCGTCTGAAAACGATATGGGGAACGCTCCCTCTGCGGAAGTTTCTGGCTGGTTATCGCAATATGTGGCAACCAATCGGACGAGGGTGTATCGGTCTTTTGTGCAGCATGGAACCCATCGCCGCTCCGTTTGGATTGGTGAGCCACATGATCCACATACATCGGGGGCTGGCTCAGGGAACCATTCACCCTTATGCGACCACGGACATTTAGCGCGGTTTCCTTTGGCATTTCTATATGGCTCAGTACCAGTACATCGCCAAGCGGTTTCATACACACCCGACCAAGGCCCGGTATCTCGATCATACGTTGCTTCGATTGCATAATGAAGTGCTCGTAATGTTGCTTGCTCTTTGCTTACCGGCTGTAAGCGCGCCTTCTTATACACCTCTACCGCGCTGGCGAAGTAACCACCAAACTCAAGGTCATTGTTACCCCGCTCGCGATACCCTTGTAGGATAGACTGCTGATAATAGCGCGGACAGAACTGTAACGCATTGAGTGACGTAGCATCCCATGCGCGTTGTAGGGTGGGGAGTTTTGTCGTAAATGGGTTCTCAGTCCGATCCGCGCTATCACTCATCAGCTTGCCTTTAGGGTTACGTGGTGTGTATCGTTGCCCGCTTGCGATGGGATATTAAGGTTCTCACCATCAAGTACGATTGTTGGCTCTGTTACTTGCTTATCAGTCCCGATCATCACAATGCGCCGTGGCTCATTGAGATATATCAACGCCGTTCTCCCATGCTTTTCAGTGAACACACTCAGCTTGATGTACTCATCATGGTTATTGCGGATATACTCCCAAACCTCGGCTTGGGTGCCAATCACGTCAATGATGGCCCCGTCGCTTGTGATGCACGTTGTGACGGTGAGTGTCTTACCCATTGTAACCATCATACTTAAACTTGGGGCCAAGAACTTTCTTCCATTGTGGATTACCAGTACGAAGGAAGTTTTCAATCGCTTGCAGGGATTGCTTCACAGTGATAGCTTCCATATTATTGACTGGTGGAAAGAACAAACGAAATATTTTGCTTTCGGGTTGGCAATCACTTTCGTTGTTACCCATAAGCAAATCCATAGTTCCACCAATGCAGGAAACGGTATCACATTCCTTATTAAGTGCACATGACTTTTCCTGCCATACCGCCATATTGAAACCAGTGGTTATCCCAACTCCCTTATTAACGGCCTGCTCCGGTGTAAGAGTATGGGTAAGCACCTCCCGTTCCAGCAATTCCTTAGTGCCAAGCAGGGCACCATACTGTTGTAAGGTCAGTCCAAGTTCTTCGGGCATTTTGTATTTACGTGCCATGTTACAGGTTCCTTTCTATATAGTCTGCAATCTCGGAGAAATCGCGGCCTGCGGTGTCATTCATGGTTATTAACTGACTTTCCTGAGCACGAGTTAGACCTACCTCATTGCTAAGATCACTCGAAAGCTGTGTTGTCATTCGCGAACCATTGCGGTCACGGTAGTGACCATTCGTGCGGGGGTCTGTGCCGGGGCACTTTTCCACATCCATATCCTCTGCAACTACATCGCATAGTACACCTAAGCAACACTGCGCTCCATCGTAGTCAAGTAGCATGTTTTTCGTTTGCTTATGCTCACCACTACGTAGAGCCATGATCCACTTCTCTTTTATTGCTGGATACATCACAGGTTCCTTTCGATCCAACGCGCAATCTGCTTGAACGACCATTTCTGGGTATCATTGAAGCCAATCAAGGTAGTCTCAGTGATATTATCCATTCCAATGGCCTCCATAAAATCCTTATTTTCGGATAACATACCCTCCATCCCAACGTCCTTATAATAGTATATATCTTTCTCAAGGGTTACGCCCTTCTTTATTTGGCAAAGGACGCCAAGGCAACAATACGATGGATGTTTATAGTCCTCGTCGCTCTTATGTAAGGTCCCGTGCGCTTGTTTATACTTCCCACTTCTCAGGCCCTTGACCCATGCTTCCTTAAGTCGCTTTTTCATCTTTTCTCTCCTTGCGCTTTTCCTGCTTCGCCTCAATGCCAGCGCGTTCTAATCGCATTGAGCGTATGTGTGCCATTAGCTCATCATCGCTAATGGGTTTGGCATGTGGGTCCCGATCTAGCAACTCATCAAGAGTAACCGTATCGGAGTTATCTACCACGTCCTGAATAAGCTCTTGGCCGGTGCGCGGCTTATCGGTGGATTGCGATGTACTCATATGCTCCATCCTCGCTCTTACGTTGCACCAGTACGAGATACCCATTGTGATATGCGTTCCACATGATCCGGGCGATCTTGTCTATAGCATTCGGGATAGTGAACATCTGCCTATCTGCCATGAGTAGGCCACGATGATATACTAACGCCTCGCCTCTATGTCCGTCCCTTATCCACACAGGGAGATTGCGTTCACTTGGCATCAGTGTGCGTTCGTCCCTCAATGGCCTTAAAGGCAGAAGTGGGTATCTCGATGTGGCTAATGAGGCAGTGATCCTTGAACGCCATAACCAGCGCGACGTTATCTTCGGGATTAGCGTCATTCTGAGGTTGGACGAATACCGCTACTAACTCGTCCATATCAGGAAAGTCCTTTGGGTCTGCATTGTTCTCACTGGCCAATTCCGCATTGAACGCGGTAAGTGCAGCACCCGTAAGGGTTTCACTGTCCATATTCCCCTGAGTGATTACGGCCCCAAGAGCCGTATCAGTCCGCGATGGATCACATGATCCACTATCCTGTGCGTAGGAAGGGAGCGAGAGAGCAACTGAGAACAAGAGTGCAGTAATGAGCTTGCGCATTGTACGCAATCCTCCTATGTGTGAGTGTATGAGTGAGTTGGAAAAGCTACGCAAAAGGGTGCGAGGTGTGTTAGATGCACCTGACCCTAAGATAGCATTGACGCGGCTTGGATTTAGAGAGAAAACGGCATTGGCCCTATCACGTACCAAGGGCATGGCCTCGGCGCGCTCACAATTACGACAATCGTGTAAATAGGTCCGGGGGCAGAAGTGCCCTGTTACCATTTCATCCTTTTGCGCTTATACCGTAATCCCGCCATGCTCAATCGCTAAGGCTACACGGTACGATCTCGAACTCGGGGCGTTCCCGGTTCGTTCGGTTCCCGGCAAAAATGTGACCGGCTCGCGTCGAAAAAAGGGCCTGCGACAACGCGCCGCACCCCTCACGGTTTCGTGAACGAACCGCCCCGAAAAAACCACTTTCGGCCCCGACCTAGCGGGGGTCCCGGCCCTGCCTCGTTTGCATGGCGCATATATCGCGTCGCGAACACGGTGTTATCCCATGTGGGGGCTTGAGCCGGGACGCTATGCACCAAAGGAGCAATAGTGCATGTTGCTACATTCTTAACCGGACCACAATACTCCGATTTCGGCACCCTCCTACTACGTCTCCTCCTCGGCATCTTCTTCGTAATTGCGCGTTACCGCTGGCTATATGACCCTAACGGCACTCCCCGTTTGCTCAATGGGCAACGGCACGAAAAGCTAAGGGAAAGGCTTTGTACGTGCGGATATACGGATCATCCATGCATGTGTGCCATGGTGGCACTTACGGAGATATTTGCTGGTATCGCTATCGCCATTGGCTTATTAACACAACTGGCCTTGATTGGTTTGTTGTGCGTCTTGGCGTTTGCTATACCCTGCAAATCCCGCGAGGACATACGCAACCACAATGGAGAGGGAAGTGATAGCTTCTTTGGCTGGTATATGTGGAACATTGAAGGATCGTACTTTACGATCATCATTGTGCTACTTCTTACCGGCCCCGGTATCTACTCCCTTGACCATTTGCTTCTTGGGGCGTGAGGCTATGTGGGATAGCCCCTTACTACTTGGAGCGATTGTCCTTGGCGCGTTAGTAGTGTTATTCGGTCTCAATATGGTCTTTCCGCCCTCCCACGATGACTTCGGGCCATGGCTATGATCGTACTTGAGGATCATGTACGAAGCGCGTTAAAGAGCGTGACATGGCGCGTTGTGGCTAGTACGGACACCTTCCTACTTGCGTTCCTGCTTATCACTTTCGGTCATCTGACTGGCCTTAAGCTAGCAGGGGCAATAGCAAGCGCTGAAATGTTCACTAAGATCGCGATCTATTACTTGCATGAACGGGCATGGCGCAAGCTTACCCGCGTTAAGGAGAAAGCAGTGATGCAAACGGCAAAACCCTATACTCCACAGCAGTTCCTTGAGGATGTGAGGACGTGGCTTGTGGAGCACGCCCATATCTCCGAGGCGGAGCGACGCCTTATCATAGCACAACCAATCTGCTACGTGCCACAGGATAGCAATCCCGAGTACCAGTTTCGCAAGATGCTGGGCATGAAGGATGACAATATGGGTGAGACATTGGTGGATGGCAAGTCCGGCCATGCATTAGCCACGTACATCTATGGGTGTGACCATCATTACATCCAAATGCGCATGGCTATGACACTTGTGCACGAAATGGCCCATGTGCTCACCCCAATGGAATATCCCGGCCATGGCCCTGCATGGGCCGCAGAAGCCCGGCGCTTGGGGATACAAGCGTCAGCCCTTACACCGGGGCAGGACGCTCATGTTCCAAACCGGGGCGAAGATGCGGACCAATGGACGGACGCGCACCTATACGCCTATGCGAAGGCACTACCTCCGGTTGATTGGGGCGATCTGGAACGAGACGCGGCGGCTATTGAGCAAAAGGCCTCGCTAAAGGCTGTTGCATACGGCATCGGACATATGTTCCCACGCGGTATGTTGGATGAGGGGTGAAGGTTCCGCGTATCGCCCCGAACCCCGTATCAACGAAACGGGCGCTACTCCGCTTCCACACTGGCCTTCATACCATCTATTGGCTATCATCGTTCTATGAAGCATTGGGGACTGGAATGTGTTTTGTATATGGTAGCCTTGCTGTTCTCACTATCCTCATACACTGCTTGTATGAGGAGCCGACGATATGAGTACGCATTCCAGCTATGCCCGGAAAGGAAAGTCGCCACATCGCTACTCACAAAATTATCGTGATTGGTATAGGGCCAAACGTGCAGATAACGCTGATGCTGCGGAATTAGCATCACAAGCTCATGAGCGACAATGGGGTTACACCCGCTTCGCTCCTAACTCGCGCCGACCACTAGGAAGGGGAAGATAGGCATTCGCCAGTAACCTAACCAACACGGGGCACACGTTGCGTACCATGCGTGTGTGTCGGCATCCCGCGAAGGGGAAATGAAGCGTGAAAGAAGTGCACTACTGGACTTACTAAACGCGAATGAAGCTTGGAAGTTACCACCGCACAGGCGGCCACAGGTCGATGTGCAGAAAATGGAGGAAGCTCTTGCTGCACATAAGATTGCTGAGGACAGTGATCCTCACGCATATTCCCGAATGCGGTTGTACATCATGCAGGGCTTTGAACTCCCGAGTGACGTACTCCGAAAGGCTAGGTCCCGTATTGCTATGCGGGGAAGAGAGCCACGTAGGGAATATGACGCTCTTGCGAGTGTCAAGCGTAAAATCGATGAGGACCGCGCTTGGAACCAGTTCCATGCCATTGAGTATCAAGAGGCAGCGGAATGACATACGAAGCGTGTGACGAAATGAGCGTGTTTCGTGAAAGCCAACTGGACGAGGGTATGGTGGATAAGGTGTGGTGGCGCGTTATCTATGGCCACCCGCAATGGCCCTCATTCTCATACCTTCTCATCCCAAGCTTAGGAGTATGGGGATGGAAGTGATGTGGTACATCGTGACCGGCATCGCGCTAGGCGGTATGTATATCCATGGTTTCAACATTGGATATAGGCGCGCCTTAGTGGACGCTGGATTAAGTGAGTGAATGCACTTTGAAGGGAGGGCACCCCCTTCCCTTCATGGGGCACTCATGCCCATTAGGAGAGAACTATGAAGTCTAAGACCCTCACTGCATCAACATCCCCGTTGGTGCAAAAGGATGTGGACGCCATTGAAACGGCGTTCACGAAGTACACGAAGGCGCTTTCCAATGATGATATCATTGGGCAGTTGCTCACACACGACCAAATCGGCAGCTATATGAACACCGATTTCCCGGCTTTCCAATTCGTCGTGGCCAAGCATGGTTACGTCGCGAACAAAGAGCCGAATGGCGTTCGTATCACTGCGGGGACGAACCCTGACCCGGTGTGGCTCGACGCGGGCCTTGGTAACGAGGGCTAGGCGGCGGCAAATGCTCCTTGTGTGCTAGTATCCTTATAGGCCTATAGGAGCATGGGCACGAGGCCGGGACTAATTTTCCTGCGAAATCAGGGGGTTAGCTCCCGGCCTTTTTTCTGCCACATTTTCGCGGCCAACTCGGGGACCGAACAACGGAGGGAACTATGTTTAAATCTCGGCACTATGAGGCAATCGCACACGCGATGTGCAACGCAAAACATAAGACGCGCAATGACGCATTGGATCATAGCGACATGATCGCTATAGATCAATGGGAATGGGACTGTGGGAAGCTTGCGGATATGTTCGCGAGCGATAATCCGCGTTTCAAGCGCGCCACGTTCATTGTCGCCTGTGAGAAGGTGTCATGAGCAAGCCGCTTGATATGCTCATAGACGATGCACGCGCGCAAGTGCTTCAAACCGCAATGGCACAAGCGGTAGAGCGTGACCGGGCAACCACGCGCCACGTCCTCTCCCGCATGATGCATTACTTCATTGTACATGGCTCAAGTCAATCCGCAACAATCATGTGCGGCGCGCTATTCATCCTTGAAGGCCAATGGGCAATGGATGACCATGAGCACCGCTAGCACGTTCATCGGCAGCAAGCTTGTGATCGTTACAAGCAAGCGCTCGAAAGAATTGTTTTCAGTGCATGAACGTATGCGCTGGTCACTGAACGGCCTCGCAATCAGCAACACCTATCCCTCATATGAGCAAATGGCACGCGATGAGGTTGAGCGGTACTTTCGTTTCATCGAATACACTTGCATGGAACAGTGTGACAAATGGCACTTGAACAGTATCCTTCCCTTACACCAATAACCGGGCTGGTCTTTGAGGCGTACATGAGCCGCAAGGACATAGGAAGCGGCATTCGTGTATTCGTGGTGTATAAGGTAGGGCGCAAGTATGTGTCCCTATTCTATGGCCCACAGCTAATCCGCATACAACTCACATGGGGCGAGTGGAAGAAGCTCTACATGCAACCCATTGAGGAGTTTAATGCCCTCTCGTTTAAGCAGCGTATCAAAGCGAAGCTTGAGCAAGCAGCGCGTTTCAATATGCAATTCAACGCCGATATGGTTAAGCGTATCTGTTCACTCAAGCTCACTAATGGGCTTGAGTTGTTCGCCAACGCGAGGCGCGCGAATGTGCCCCGTGTCCCTGTAACCAACGTGAAACGAGGAACGATATGAGCGGCTTAATTGTGCTAGCGGGCATTGTGGGGACTATCGCGGCCCTCACATGGTACACTTGGCCTAAAACGGCGGAGCGGCCCGTTGTTCAAGAGGAAATACTTACAGCGACGCAAGGCGAAACCACGCTAATACTATACGCATTGGATTACCATCACGATTATGGCATAATGCTGCGGAACACGAATAGCGGGGGCATTGTTTGGAACACGCAAGGCCTCACGTTTGAGGAAGCGGAAGGCCTTTTTTGGCAGCACGAAGCCGAGTGGCATAGAAGGAAGTAGCCATGCACCGGCTAATTACATGGCTATTCACAACGGACACAGGCGAGGGCTTCATGTGGATCATATGCGGCCTTCTCTTGTGGTGGCTAATGAAGTTAACGATGCATGGGGTATGACAATGGACCACACTGACGATAAAAGACCGG
>Ga0206879_1007_pt2 | contig 47649 bp, 34 predicted proteins | sample Alteio_BWOrgCont_5_FD_152897 | JGI IMG/M metagenome (GOLD analysis project Ga0206879, IMG submission 152897) | Enriched cells from forest soil in Barre Woods Harvard Forest LTER site, Petersham, Massachusetts, United States -... | ecosystem: Environmental > Terrestrial > Soil > Temperate forest > O... | reverse complement strand
TGGAAGGGTGAACTGGAACAGGTTGATGATATTTTAATAATTGGAATAAGAGTATGATTAGTTTAAAAGTTCATAAAGTTTCAAAGTTTGTAAAGTTCTCATTGACTTTAGGAACTTTTTACTTTATAAACTTTTCACTTTGTTTCTGCCAAAACCATAAAATAGACTCACTTACCATTGCATTAAAAACTGCCCATGCCGATACAAATAAGGTAAATACCTTAAATGCCCTTGCATTGGAGTTAAAGAAAAGAGAGAAATTCACAAAAATAGATTCAGTTGCGAAGCTCGCACTCAAGCTTGCAGAATCTTTGCAGTTTCAACGAGGCATTGCTAATGCTATAGGCATACTAGGCAACTCATACTATCACCAAGGTAATTATGATACATCCTTAATGTATTGCAACAAAGCCCTGGAGATTGATAAAAAGGCAGGATTCAGAAAAAATGAAATAAGTGTTCTGAATAATATCGGGAACGTTTATAACGACCAGGCGAACTATCCTGAAGCGCTCGACTATTATAACAAAGCCATGGAAATGCTCGATACTGCTAAAGACAGGAAACGCATTGCAGATATACTGAATAACATTGGCAATGTATACGAATCGAAAGGTGATCACCCGAAAGCATTGCTGCAATATTTAAAGGCATTGAAGATATATGAGATATTAAAAGACACAGGGGGCGAAGCCGTGCTGAATAATGGTATCGGTAATGTATATTCTTCACAGAAAGATTTTCAAAACTCACTTGTCTCTCATTTAAAAGCCCTTGCATTATATCAAGACTTGAACAATAAGGGAGGAGAATCAACAGCCCTATCGAACATTGGCGGGCTATACAACGAAAAAGGAGATTTTGAAAAGGCGCTTGATTATTATTTGCAGGCATTAAAATTGGCTGAAGACATTGGAGACAAAAGAGGGACGACAATGATACTTAATAACAGTGGCAGCGTATATTCAAGCCTGAACAACTATTCAAAAGCCAAAGAACAATTTTTACGCTCCTTAAAACTTGGAGAAGAAATAGGCGACAAAATTCACCTCTCCTCTACCTATTCAAACCTATGTGGGGTATACCTGAAACTGAATGACAACAAGAATGCTCTCGAAAATGCAAAGAAGGCGCTTGAGTTGGGCAATCAGTCTGCATCGCTTACAGAGATACTTTATGCCGAACAGGCCCTGAGCGATGTATATGCCGCTATGGGCGATGGGTTGAATGCAATGGAGCACTACAGGAAATATGTTGCGGCAAAAGACAGCATGTACAATAATGAGAATACGAAGAAAATAGTCCAATCGCAAATGAACTATGACTTCGATAAAAAGCAGGCTATTGAAAAAGCCGAACAAGATAAAAAAGACCTGATAACGGAAGATAACAGCAAGCGACAGAAACTTACCATATTGTTTATGGCACTTATTGCATTGGCGGTTGGTATTATTGCTGTGGTTATTCTGCGTTCGTTGCGTATTACCCGGAAACAAAAAAACCTTATTGAACAACAAAAATTGGTTGTGGAAGAACAAAAACTTTTAGTAGAACAACAAAAAGCCATTGTCGATGAAAAGAACAAGGACATTACAGACAGTATTCATTATGCATCGCGCATTCAGCGAGCATTGCTTACGACTGATGATTTTATTGGTAAGCGATTAAAAGAATACTTCATTCTCTTTAAACCACGCGATATTGTTTCGGGCGATTTTTACTGGGCCAATGAAGTAGAAACAAATGCAGGCAAAAGTTTTTTGATTTGTGCAGGCGATTGCACAGGCCATGGTGTACCGGGTGCCTTTATGAGTCTGCTGAATATTTCCTTGTTGAATGAAGTGAATATTGAAAAGAGCATACACGAACCACATGCTATATTAGATGATGTACGGGAACATATTATAAAAGCATTGAACCCTGAAGGACTCAGCACGGGTAGCCAGGATGGTATGGACTGTGTACTTTGTTCATTCGACCTTACTTCATACATGCTCAGCTTTGCCTGTGCTAATAACCCACTTTGGATAATAAGGGGAACAGAGCTGATAGAATCGAAGGCAGATAAAATGCCGGTTGGCATACAAGAAGGTTACAGGCCATTCTCATCACAATCAGTGCAATTACAAAAAGGTGATGTGGTTTATATTTTTACTGATGGCTATGCTGATCAGTTTGGCGGGCCTAAAGGGAAGAAATTTAAATACAAGCAATTGCAAGAGCTGTTACTTGCCAATGCACACAGGCCAATAGCAGAACAAAAAGACCTGCTTGCGCTTACCATTGAAAACTGGAAGGGTGAACTGGAACAGGTTGATGATATTTTAATAATTGGAATAAGAGTATGATTAGTTTAAAAGTTCATAAAGTTTCAAAGTTTGTAAAGTTCTCATTGACTTTAGGAACTTTTTACTTTATAAACTTTTCACTTTGTTTCTGCCAGGATCATAAAACCGATTCTCTTATATCCGTTATAAAAAATGCAAAAGAAGACACCAATAAAATAGTAAGCATCCTTTTATTAGCAGATCGTTTTTACATAAAGGATGAATATCATTCAACAGACTCGCTGGACAGGATGGCGTTGGCGCTATCTCAAAAACTGGGCTATAAAAAAGGTTCTGTCAAGGCCTATATTTCGCAGGCTAACATATGCATATCGCAGGGTAATTATGCTGAAGCATCAAAATACCTTAACCAGGCAATGGATATTGCAAAAGAAACAGGATACACAAAAGGAATAGCAACTATATATGGAGATATGGGTAATATATCTTATTACCAGGGAAAGTATCCTGATGCGCTAAAAAACTATATAGAAAGCGAAAAGATATATGAGAAAATGAAAGATAACCGTGGCATGGGTGCGCAGCTAGGAAACATTGGCCTTATAAACTATGCAGAAGAAAACTATCCTGAGGCTATAAAGAATCAGTTGCAAGGTATTGTAATGGATTCACTGGCAGGCAATGTATTTGCCCGTGAGAATGCATACGGAAATATTGGCAATGTTTATTATGCACAGGCAAAATATGATAATGCATTAAGGTATTACACACGCAGCCTGGCAATAAGTAAAGAAATAGGCGACATACAGGGTTCTGCTTTAATGTATGAAGGGATGGGGGTTATATGCCAGGACGAGGGTAAATACAATGATGCCTTAAAGTATTTTACGGAGGATATGAAAATTGTAAAACAGATTGGCGATAAGATGGGTATAGCTAATTCGTATCAATATTCAGGAAGGGTGCTGACTAAATTGAAAAGATACGCCGAAGCGAAAAATAATATTGATAGCGCCATTATGCTGGCAAAAGAAATCAACAATAAACCTACCCTTTTAAATGCTTATGCAGGGCGCATGTACATAGACACAGCTAATTCAGATTACAAAGCGGCATTCACCGACTATAAATATTATATAGCATGTCACGACAGCCTGAAGAATGAAGAGAACACAAAGAAGATAGTAAGCGAGCAAATGAATTATGAATTTGATAAAAAACAGGCCGCCGAGAAAGCTGAACAGGATAAAAAAGATGCCATTGCGGCAGCCGACAAGAAAAAACAGAATATTATAACTATACTGGTTGCTATTGGTTTATGCCTAGTACTGGTATTTTCAGGCCTCCTCTTTTCACGATTCAGAATAACACAAAGGCAAAAGGTAATAATAGAAAAACAGAAAGCTGTAGTAGAAGAAAAGAATAAAGAAGTAACCGACTCTATTACCTATGCCAAACGATTGCAGGATGCTATTCTTCCACCTTTGAAATTGGTAAAACAGTATTTACCCAATTCATTCCTACTTTACAAACCCAAAGACATTGTTGCAGGAGATTTTTACTGGATGGAGCAGACAGAGTCTGCACTTTATATAGCCGCCGCCGATTGCACAGGCCATGGCGTACCCGGTGCTATGGTAAGCGTGGTATGTTCGAATGCATTGAACAGAACTGTAAAAGAATTTAAAATAACGGAAACGGGTAAGATACTGGACAAAGTACGTGAACTGGTTCTGGAAACTTTTGAGAAAAGCGAAAGCAATGTGCAGGATGGTATGGATATATCACTGGCAGCTATTAGTCGTAAGTCGTCAGTCGACAGCATTGAGGTGCAGTGGAGCGGTGCATTTAATTTACTGTGGTATATTCACAATGGGGAAATGAAAGAAGTACCTGCCGATAAGCAACCGATTGGAAAAACAGATAAGCCCCTGCCCTTCTCTACCCATAATTTAAAACTGCAAAAGGGAGATACACTATACCTTCTTACCGATGGCTATGCGGATCAATTTGGTGGGCCAAAGGGCAAAAAATTCAAGTACAAACAACTCGAGCAATTAATAGTGGCCAATGTACAATTGACAATGGATGAGCAAAAGAGCCTGCTTAACGAAACCATTGAGAATTGGAAAGGCAATCTTGAACAGGTTGATGATATATTGATTATTGGAATAAGAGTATAGAAATTTGATGATTTGATAATTTGGTGATTTGATAATGAAAAGCAAAAAAAATAAAATATTACAGTGTTCAACACTGTCTGTTGTCAATTTTAAATTGTCAATTCTATTCTTATTCCTTATCCCCTGCTCCTTAACCCTTTTCTGCCAAACCCATAAAATAGATTCTTTATATACTGCTTTAAAAACTGAGCAGGATGATACCAATAAAGTAAACACCCTAAACAACTTAAGTGAGCAATTATGGCGCACAGGGCAGGATAGTCTTGCATTATTATATGCTAACAATGCAGCATCGCTGGCAAAAAGAACAGATTTCAAAAAGGCTATGGCGGCAGCCTATCGGAATTCTGCCATTACATACTGGTACCTGGGCAATTATCCCAGGTCGCTCGAATATGATTCACTGGCTTTGGCAATAAACAATGCAATAGGAAATAAAAGTGGCATTGCATCAAACTATGGCAACATGGGTATTGTTTATCTCGATCAGGGTAAGTATACCAGTGCATTAAAATATTTCACTAAAGCCTTAACTATATCGCAGGAAATTGGCAATAAAAACGGCATGGGTTCAAATATGGGAAACATTGGCCTAGTGTATTGGAACCAGGGTAATTACCCTGTGGCACTTGATTATTACTTTAAGGCATTAGCTGTGAATACCGAAATTGGAAATAAAGCGGCGGCGGCTAATAATATGGGGAACATTGCGGTTCTTTACAATGAACAAGGCAATAAAGATAAAGCACTTGAATATGACCTGAAAACACTTGCCCTTGAACAGGAGACAGGAGATAGAAATGGCATGGCCCGCAACCTGGGTAATATAGGACTGGTTTATAGTGAAATGAATAACAGTGACAAAGCATTTGAATATGATGAAAAAGCGCTGGCTTTAAGCAGGGAATTGGGAAACAAGAACGACATTGCCCGCATACTTGGCTACCTTGGAACACTTTATCTCGATAAAAAAGACCTTTCAAAGGCATGGAGCTATTACAGTGAAGCGCTTGCAATAAACAGAGAAATTGGGAATAAAGATGGTATTGCCGTTGGCCAGTGTAACCTGGCAAGTGTAAATTCAAAACTAAAAAAATTCGCACTGGCTCGTACTGAACTTGATTCATCACTTATACTTGCTAAAAGCCTTGGCGAAAAAGATATTATAAAAGATGTGTATCTCGGCTTTACAGATGTAGACAGTAGTATGGGCAATTTTAAAACGGCCTATGAAGATTATAAGAAAGTTATTATTTACCGCGACAGTTTAATAAATGAAGCGAATACCAAGAAAACGGTTCAAGCCCAGATGAATTTTGATTTTGAGCAAAAACAAGCGGCGGAGAAAGCAGAACAGGATAAAAAAGATGCCATAGCTGAGCAGAATAGGAAAAGGCAAATTATAATACGTAATTCGTTCATCGCCGGTTTTATGTTAATGATTGCGCTGGCATTCTTTATTTTCAGAGGGTACAGGCAAAAGCAAAAAGACAATATCCTTATAACAAAGCAGAAAGAAGAAGTAGAAAAACAAAAACATATTGCAGAAGAACAAAAAAAGTTAGTTGAAGAAAAGAATAAAGACATTTTAGATTCTATTAACTATGCCAAGCGATTGCAGCAGGCCATTCTGCCGCCCCTTAACTCAATACAGCAGGCTTTACCTCAATCATTTGTGCTTTATAAACCCAAAGACATTGTTGCCGGAGATTTTTATTGGATGGAGGTTGCCCCATCCCAGCTTTCCCCATTAGGGAAGGAGAGTACAACTACTCATCAAGTCCTCCCTAATGGGGAGGATTTAGGTGGGGCCGGCACTATATTTATTGCCGCCGCCGACTGCACAGGCCATGGCGTACCAGGTGCGCTGGTTAGCGTTGTTTGCAGTAATGCTTTACACCGAACGGTTAATGAACTTAAAATTACTGAGACAGGGAAAATTCTCGACAAAACAAGAGAACTGGTTTTAGAAACATTCGCAAAAAGCGAAAGTAATGTGCAGGACGGTATGGATATATCATTAGCAGCTATCAGTCGTAAGTCGTTAGTCGATAGCGTTGAAATACAATGGAGTGGTGCATATAATTCACTATGGTATATTCAGAATGGAGAATTGAAAGAAGTGCCTGCCGATAAGCAACCTATTGGAAGAACCGATAACCCAAGACCATTCACTACACATTCTATAACCCTCCCTAATGGGGAGGGCAAGGGAGGGGCCGGGACTATGCTATACCTCTTCACCGATGGCTACGCCGATCAGTTTGGAGGGCCAAAAGGAAAAAAATTTAAATACAAGCAACTCGAAGAATTATTGGTGGCGAACAGTTCTAAGTCAATGGATGAGCAAAAGAACCTGCTCAACGAAACCATTGAGAATTGGAAAGGCAATCTTGAACAGGTTGATGATATATTGATAATAGGGATAAGAGTATAACGTATTCGCGAATACTAAATAACAAAATACTGCAAAGGGAATATTGTTATATTTAGATAATTCTATTCATCAGTATCAATTAATTACTAATTCTTAATCCTCTAAAAAAATGAAATCAATTTTATCTGGCTTTGCTATTGTTCTTGTATTATCTCTAACATCTTGCGGCGGTTCATCAACCAAAGGCAACGCAAGCACAACCGACAGCACAAAAGTCGCAACTCCTGCAGCTGCACCTGCGGCAGCCGCTCCAACCATGACAGTTAACGAAGCTGATTGGGTAGAACAGGACATGAGCACAATTTCTCCATTAGAACCTGTTACATTAAAATTACCAAAAGGAGTTAAAATGGAAAAGAATGGCAATGGCGGTGTTGATATTCACATAAGCGATTTTTATATGATAACCGTTGGTACCAATGCTTCAAGCTCAATTAAAGAAGCAATGGATGGTGATAAAAGCCTTGGTGTAAACAATACAACCTCTTACCAGAATGGCAAGTTAGTATTAGATGAACCAAATGGTTTTATTGCTACCTATCAAATGAAGGATGAGGCCAATGGCACAAAATACCAGCCTGAAACTCACTTTGCATATTACCTCATAAAAGATGGCGCAATCTATACAATTATGGATCAACGCCCTCTTGATAACTTCAGCGTTGCAGGCTCTGCTTACAGCGAAGATATTGCCAAGAAAGTATATGCTATTGTAAAAGCTTCAGCAAAAGTGAAGTAAGTCCGTCGTTGGTTTGATGGAAACAATAATTGCCGCCTTTGTGCGGCAATTATTGTTTATTTATATACCAAATTCATATCCCTATATTTGCCTTCACATTGGAGGGAACAGATTTCATATCGCAACTACGTGAAGGCAACCAAAGTGCTTACAAGGAATTAGTAAAGCAGTTTGGCAATAAAGTCCACAATACGGTAATTGGTATTTTGCAGAATGAAGAGGATGCCGAAGACATTACCCAGGAAGTATTTATAGAAGTGTTCCGCTCGGTGCATGGGTTTAAAGGTGAATCAACCCTATCAACATGGATATACAGGATATCGGTAGTAAAATCGCTTGAGTTTTTACGAAAGAAGAAACGCATAAAGCGGTTTGCCATCGTGCAAAGCCTTTTTGGCATGGAAAGCGTATTGCCAGCATTAGACAAACCTCACTTTTACCACCCGGGGGTACAATTAGAGAATAAAGAGCTTTCAGCCATATTGTTCAAGGCCGTCGATCAGTTAGCCGAAACCCAAAAGACTGCCTTTGTATTGCATAAAGTAGAAGGCCTGAGCTATGCCGAAATAGCCGACATAATGAAAACATCGGTACCTTCAGTAGAGTCCTTGATGTTCAGGGCAAAACAGAACCTGCAAAAAATATTGGCCGATTATTACAATAAACACGAAAAATAACCGCAAGTAAATAAACAAACCAGCATCTAAAAAGTATGGAACCGACAAAGAACCACATTCAGCAAACCATGGAAAGCCTCGACGGAATGGCACAGGCTACAGCCAATCCATTTCTGTTCGACAAGGTAATGAACCGTATGCGAAATGCAGGTCAAAGCCAAATGGTGAAACCGGCTACGCTGCGTATGGCATTTGCCATTGCCGTTGTTGTAATTGGTGTAAATGTATTCAGCCTGTTGCATTTCAACAGCAATTCATCAACCGGCCAAAGCAATGCATTTCAAAAGGAATATTTTTCATACATCACTAATTTTTAATGGCTATGGAAAATAACAGGTTCCTTAAAATTGTAATTGTTGCATTGCTGCTTATCAATATAGGTGTATTGTCGTATGTATGGATGGGTGCACATAATGGCCCGCCGGGTGATGGTCGCCCACCAAGGCCCGATGTGTTCGGGTACCTGTGCAAAGAATTACAGCTAGACGATGTGCAAACCAAACAATATGCTGCCCTGCGCGATGAACACCACCAGGCAATGCAAAGCATACAGCACAAAAGCCACCAGTTGCGCGATCGCTTCTTCGATATGCTGCATGTATCTCCTGTCGACTCGGTAGCTATAAAAAACATGTCCGATTCTATTGCCCATACTCAGGAGCAGATAGAGCTGGTTACCTTTTATCATTTTCAAAAGGTTAGGGCTATTTTACGGCCTGACCAGCAAAAACACTTTGATTCTATTATACAGGAGACTTTGAGTATGATGGCACCCGCTCCGCCTCGAAATTAACTGCTTCTGAACTTGGGCGTTCCCCTTCGGGTCGGGCTTTACGCTACAACTCCGCGCTACGCTTGCGGGGTTTTCGCTGCAATCCCTAACGCGGGTTAGCCTGTTATTTTACTTATTAGTTTTGAACTAGGGAAAAGGTGGGCGCGGGTTAGCTGCAAATGATGCGAGTATAGGAAACACAGGCAAGCAGGGAGCAAGAGCCGCCCCGCCTAAGGAAAACCAAAATAAAAAAAAGAATAACCGCAAGTTTAAAATGGGAAGAGCATCAAAAGAATAACAAACACCAAAAAAATGAAGAAACTACTTATAAGTCTAAGCCTGTTAACAGCAGGAATGCAATCGTTCGCACAGATCCCTGTAATAAGTTCATGGATAGTGAACACTACGGGTGCTACCGGTTACGGCAGCATACCATCGAACGTGCAGATAGACCAGTTCGACAGCACCGACGTATATATAAGCTGCACCTGTATACCCGGCTACAACATTGGCCCGTGGACAGGCAACCCTAATGTACCGAGTAACCAGAACTTTTGCTTTAAAATTACCCGTAGCCCTAAACAAAATACCGGTAAAACAGATTCTGTTGGACTGGGGCAGATTGGTGTGTGGAGCAACGGCGTGGTAGCGTATAATTCGAGCGATGGTATGACATATAACAATGATGGAGTATGGCACCGCAATGCATATTATTTTGAAGGCCCTAGTTTTGATAATTGCCTTGGCCACCCTGACCAACGTGGCTGTTACCACCACCACGTAAATCCAACATGTTTGTATAACGATAAGGATAGCTCAAAGCACTCGCCAATCATTGGCTATGCATTCGATGGGTTTCCTATTTATGGTGCCTATGGATATGCCAATACAAATGGCACAGGCGGAATTAAGCGCATGATAACATCGTACCAGAAACGCAAAATGGTAAACAGAGATACCTTACCAAGTGGTGCGGTTGCAACAGCAGCGGGACCTGCAGTAAGTGGCACCTACCCTATTGGCGATTTTATGGAAGACTATACTTATGTAGCCAGTTCAGGTGACCTTGATGCACACAATGGCAGGTTTTGCGTTACCCCCGATTATCCAGCTGGTATATACGCATACTTTGTAACTATCGATAAAACACAAACGCCTGTATTCCCTTATGTATTGGGCTATACCTATTATGGAACTGTGCAGGCAGGCAACACAGCACCGGCAGGTGGTAACAATACACCTCCGGGTGGTACAGTTGTATATACCCCAACGGGCGTAAACGAAGTAACCAGAACCATTAAATGTACACTGGAACCAAACCCTGTTGAGGATTACACATATATTTATTTAGACCCTAGCAGCGATAACAATATTACTGCTACACTATATAATAACGAAGGCCAGTTATTGCAAACATTTACCAACTGGCACCCGAGCATGAGCTATGCACTGAACATGACTGGCTACCCTGCAGGCTTGTATTTCTTACATTTGCAAACCGATAAGAACTATATGGTTCAAAAAATAGTGAAGGTAAACTGATGCTAAAAAAAATTCTGTATACAATGTTTTGCATAGCAGCCCTTGTGGCTGCTATGTCTTTTACTGCACCGACCGGTTCAGTTACTATTACATTCAGTAATTATGTTGGCAGCTCGCTATTAAAGCTCGATAGCGCAATATACAAAAATGAGTTGGGGCAGTCCTATACCGTTTCGAAATTCAAATACTACGTTGGCAATATTCAGTTAAAAAAAGCTGACGGCACTAAATATGTATCAGACAAGTATTATTTAATTAATGAAGAAGAAGCCGCATCGAAACAAATTACATTAAGCAATGTACCGGAAGGTAATTACACAAGCATAAGTTTTATATTAGGTGTAGACAGTCTGCATAATTGCAGCGGCGCACAAACCGATGCCCTTGACCCTGTTAACGCTATGTTTTGGACTTGGAACACGGGTTATATATTTTTAAAGATGGAAGGTAAGTCTCCGGTATCAACACAGCCTGGGCATTTACTGGAGTTTCATATTGGCGGATATATGCAGCCTAATAATTGTATACGCACAATTAATCTGCCAATAAAAAATGGAATGCAGGTTGTAGAGAAAACCATGTTACATATTAAAGCTAATGTGTCGGATCTTTTCAAAACTCCTACAAGTATCGATTTCTCTAAAATATCATCGGTAACCGATTTTCATAATGCAACAACCATAGCCAATAACTACGCCGATATGTTCAGCATACAATGAAAAGAAAACACATTTACATATCAGCACTTATAATAGCTTGCGTTATATCACTTGCTTTTATTGGTAGTGACAAATACTGGACCATTACAGCTAACGATGTTAAGCTCGATTTCCCTGTTAATTTCCCAAAGCCTGTTTATACATTTAAAGACAACACCCCTACTCCAGCCGAATTTACCCTTGGCCGTAAATTGTTCTACGACCCTATACTTTCGCGCGATAGTTCCATCAGTTGTGGATTTTGCCACCAGCGTATTGCCGCATTTGCGCATTTCGATCATCCTATAAGTCATGGTATAAATGGCTTACTGGGCAAACGCAATGTGCCACCCCTGCAAAACCTTATATGGCAAAACTCATTTATGTGGGATGGTGGCGTAAATAATTTAGAAGTGCAACCCATATCACCCATTACCAACCATGTAGAAATGGCAGAAGATCTGGGGCATATAATCACCAAACTGAAACGCAACAAAACTTATGCAGCCATGTTCAACGATGCCTTTGGCGATACTATTATTAATTCACAACGCTTACTGAAAGTATTGGCACAGTTTACCGGGCTTATGGTATCGAACAATTCGCGCTACGATAAATATCTGCGTGGCGAAGACACGTTATCGGCTGCTGAGTTACATGGCTTGAAACTGTTCAGAGACAATTGTGCGCAGTGCCACAAAGAGCCTTTGTTTACCGATAACAGTTACCGCAACAATGGTTTAAAGTACGACAGCACTTTCCACGATTCTGGCAGGATGGCAATTACGGGCAACAAAATTGATTTCATGAAATTCCGTGTGCCCAGCCTCAGGAATATTGAAATGACTTACCCTTATATGCACGATGGCAGGTTTCATACCTTAAAACAGGTGCTCGATCATTATACGCAAACATTTATCCGCACGCCTACCCTCGATGGTATTTTAGTGAAAGGCATTTCACTTTCCGAGCAGGATAAAACGGATGTCATTTCGTTTTTGAAAACGCTTACCGACAAGACCTTTCTCTACGATCGTCGCTTTGCCGACCCTAACTTTGTGAGGAATTAATAATGAGTATTTAGTAGTGAGTATTGAGAAGTTAGTCGGATTTATGAGCAAAACTAAATGCAGCCCCAAACCCCTAAAGGGGCTTTTAATTCGTAATTTTTAATTCCTAATTCTTAATTGCATTTGGGGCGACTCTTGCTCCCTGCTTGCCTGTGTTTCCTATACTCGCATCATTTGCAGCTAACCCGCGCCCACCTTTTCTGCAGTTGTTAGTCGACAGTCATAAGTCGTCAATGTATTTGCGTTAGGGATAGTAGCGTAAAGCCCACAGCCGACCCTAGGAGGCGAGGACTTGCAGCGTATAGCCCGACCCGTAGGGGAACGCCCAAATAATAAAAAAAGATAAACTACTTCTTCTGAAACACCTTTTTACCCGAAGCACCCAGTAATAAATAGTGCGCATCAATAGAATTAATATTCACATCGGTATACTTGCTGTACCCATCTTTATACTCACGCAACGAATAACAGGTAACCGCATCGGTAGAAAGAAAATTATCGATGAACTTATAACTCCAGTACGATTGATTGCGGCTTGGCGCACCGTTCATGGTGACTATAACTGTCTCGGCCAGGGTGTCTGGCGAAATAACCAGGCGGTGGGCTGTATCGCCAACCTCTACCCAGGTACCTATCAGCAGATCTTTTATTTTATTGGTATCAAGTTTCTGACAAGGGTCGTATGCTTTTTGAGCAAAACCAAAGCTTGTAATAAGTGCTAATGCAAGTGTACCTATAATGCGTTTCATAATCGTATGGGGTTTAATAACCCAAAAGTAAAAAACTATTGCAACACGACCTTAGTTACTGCAATATTGTTCCTATCAGCGTTAAATGCTTTTATAAAGTACACACCCTTTGCAAGGTTGTTACCTGATAATTCATATTGCTTGCCTGTACATTCTATTGCTTCCAATGTTCTTCCAGTCATATCATCAACTTCTAAATAGTGCTTACCATCGGTATTGAATACAACACTGGTTGCACTGGTGAAAGGATTTGGAAAGCATTTGATATTAAATGAAGGAGTGTTTATATTTTCCACTGACACTGCTTTTGTAACAATTGTACTAACTGTAGTGTTTGTTTTCACCACAGGGTTTGCATCAAAATAAATACCTGCGCCGTTCTTTATTACATCTCCGCCTACATCAGTACTCATAGGATATATAGTATATTCAATTATGCCTATGCTGCTTGTTTTACTCTTCGCTGTATCGGGCAAGTCAATATTATTAAAGGTAAATTTTACAATATGGCCAGATGTTATGGTAGTAACCACTTCACTGCTGCTCGATGTTATTCTAAGGGTTGTAGGGTCAACATAAGGGCTTAAGGTATCTATTACTACTACATTCTTTGCAACGGCTGTACCCGTGTTCTGGAAATGGATTGTATAACTCAGTAGTTGTTTGGTTGAAATATCGCCTTCAGGTAGCACACTCTTTCCATTTGGGTCGAACGGTAAGCCAACACAATTGGTAACCGATGGCTTTATCCAATACGTAATACTATTATTAGATGTATTTGAATCGCCTGCAACAGGTGTAATAAACAGGGAAGTAAAAATACTATCACCTGCAGGCACACTGCTTATATTTCCGGTTAACGATACACAATGTATCATACCTGTATCTGAAAGATTAACATAGTTCCATATCAATGTATCGCCGCTTACATGAGCAACACTATCAGAAATGGTATGAGTTATATGAAAAGCAGTATCGAGCAACAACTTCATAGTTCCTTTCACAACCTGGCATTTGTTGTTAAATATGCAGGCTTGTATTGATGCATTTGAAACACTTGGGGTATCTACGCATACTTGTAAACTGCCTGTAAGGTCGAAGCCATTACCCGGGTAAACGCCAACAGGCGAAGAAACAGTTGCTGTACAACCTGAATCAGAAGTTACCGTTTCAGAAACATTATACATACCATCGGTTGCAAATGTGTGAGTAGGGTTTTGCAGGGTTGAAGTAGCTCCATTTCCAAAATTCCAATTCCATGATACTATACCACCAGTACTTTCATCGGTAAAAGCAATTGTATTACCACTACAAACCCCTGAATAGGTAAACGCAGCAGACGCATTTATTACATGTACTACAATAGCAGCTGAACTACTACAACCGGCAGCATTTGTACCAATAACTGTATAAGTTGTAGTAACCGTAGGGCTTGCATTTGTACTCTGACAAGTGGCGCAACCAACGAAAGGGCTCCAGAGATAGGTTACTGCACCCGCGGCACTAAGCGTCACCGAGCTTCCGGCACAAATTGAACCTCCTGCTGACACAGTAAGTACAGGTGAAGGAATAACAATAACCGTATCAACAACTGAACCTACGCAGCCATTGTTTGATGTTAGTGTAAGCGTTACACTATACGCACCTGCCATAGCATATGTATATGCAGGATCTGGAGCAGAAGAAACTCCGCTGGCAGGGTCACCAAATTTCCAACTCCATGAATTAATTATTCCTGGAGCAGCTATGGTTGACATATCGTTAAATTGTGTGAGATTACCTAAGCAAACTGAGTTACTGATGAAAACTGCAACAGGATTTGGATTTACCGTAACGGGCAACGTAATTGTATCGGAGCATCCATTAGCAGATGTAGCTATTAGTTGGACATTAAACGTTCCGCTTGCCCAGTATGTATGAGTCGGGTCTGTTGCTGTTGAATTAGTAGTTCCATCACCTGGATCCCAGTTAAAGCTTGTTGCACCGGTAGAAGTATTGGTAAACACTGTAGGAGTTCCGGAACAAACATTACTTGCAGTAAAGCCTGCACTTGGTAATGGGTTTACTTGCAAAACAACAGTTACAGGTGCAGCATTACAGCCATTATAATCCACTACCGATAAAGTATAAGTAGTAGTAGCTGCAGGAGAAACACTTAATGATGATGTAGTATTACCGCCGGGGACCCAGCTATATTTATATGGTGCTGTTCCACCTGTAGCAGAATCGGATAGAAGGGATGAGTTACCAATACAAATGACAGAAGGTGAAGCAAAAGCATTAGCAACAACTGCTGTAGGTGATGCAACCCAAAGTGTTGTATCTGCTATGCATTTATTAGCATCGGTAACAACAACTGAATAGGTTCCGGGGCATAAGTTGTTAATAGAGGCGGTTTGTTGCCCATTGCTCCACGTAAAATTGAACGGAGAAGTTCCTCCACTTAGGATGACTGAAGCCGAACCATTGCATGCCCCATTACAGGAAACAGGAAATGCGGCGGCATTAAGTTTTAACTGTGCAGGTTCTGATATGCCCACAGTTGCAGTTGCGACACAACCATTAGTATCTGTTGCGGTTACAGTATAAATACCCACAGCAAGGTTGCCTATACTATCTTTTGTGCTTCCCGTATTCCAACTAAAGGTATAAGGTGCTGTACCACCCGAAGCATTGGCTACTGCTGTGCCAGTTGAGCCACCATAGCATAAAACCGAGGTTGGTGCAACTGTTATTGTAATAGTAGGACATACCATTGTTGTACCTGATTCTTTGGCGGTATTAATACTACCTGCATACAAACTCACCGAAGCAAGGATACCCGCTATTAAGACTGATGACTTACTGATAATCTTTTTCATGGTGAGGGCTTATTAAATTACTGCAATACAACTTTTGTTATTGCCACATTACTCCTATCATCATTATATGCTTTTATAAAGTATACACCAGTTGCAAGGTTGTTGCGTTGCAACTCGTATTGTTTGCCTGTGCATTCTATACTTTCAACTACACGGCCTGTCATATCATCAAGTTCTAAATAATGTTTACCATCGGTATTGAATATTACACTGGTTGCACTTGTAAACGGGTTCGGGAAACAAGCTATGTTAAACGATGTACTTACATTCTGCACACTTAACGGACCGCCAACTATCGGGCTGATTGTTGTGTTTGTATTCACAACAGGGTTTGCATCAAAGTAAATGCCTGCTTTGTTCTTTATTACATCTCCGGCAACGGCTGAACCCTTAGGGCTTATGGTGTATTGCACCACACCTATGCTGCTTGTTTTGCTTGTTGCAGTATCGGGTAGGTTTATGTTATTGAACGTGAAATGCACAATATTACCTGAGGTAATAGTTGTAACTACTTCACTACTGCTTGATGTCACCTTCAATGTTGTGGGATCAACATACTGACTAAGTGTATCTATAACCACAACATTCTTGGCAGGTGCTGTTCCAGTGTTCTGAAAATGAATGGTATAACTCAGCTGTTGGGTTGCCGAAATGTTTCCTTCAGGCATTACACTCTTCTCATTCGGGTCAAATGGAATACCCACACAATTAAAAGGGAAAGGTTTTACCCAATAGGTAACACTATTATTAGAAGGAATTGAATCGCCCGCCGTTGGTGTAATAAACATGGAAACAAACACACTGTCGCCTGCAGGCACATTACTTACTGTACCTGTTAAGGTTACACAATGTGTTTTACCAAAATACGAAAGGCTGTCGTAATTCCATATCAGGGTGTCTCCGCTTACATGTGCCACGCTGTCCGATACCGTATTGGTTATATGAATTGCTGTATCGAGCACTAATTTCAATTGCCCGTTCATTACCTGGCAACGGTTATTAAATATGCATGCCTGTATAGATGCCCCCGAAATTTTAGGAGTATCAATACAAACCTGCAGGTTACCGGCAAGGTCGAAGCCGTTGTAAGGTGTTACTGTAACTGCTTTTGTTGCATTCATACTGCAAGCTCCATTCGATCCGGTTACAGTATACGTGGTTGTAGCAGGTGGAGAAACTAAAACTGTTGATGTTGTAGCGCCTGTATTCCATGAATATGTTGTAGCACCACTTGCGGTAAGTGCTGTTGAATTACCTGCACAAATAAGGCTATCGCCAATTATAGTAACCGTTGGTGCTTTACTTACTACTACCACTATTGATGTATCTTTTACACAACCATTGTTCGATACACCCACAGTATACGTAATTGTAACTACAGGGTTGACTATAATAGTACTTGTAGTTCCACCCGAACCCCATGAATAATTTGTACCACCTGTGGCTGTTAATGTATCAGGCGTACCTGAACATAAAGCCGTTTTTCCGCTTAAGGTTATTAGAGGTATAGAACCAATAGTTACAGTAACCGTATTTGTACCGGGGCAACCAGCCGTAGTACCTGTTAATGTATAGGTAGTTGTTACCGATGGGGTTGCAATTACTGATGCTCCTGTAGTTGCTAACAAAGCATTGTTGGGCGCCCATGTATATGCCGATGCACCACTAGCCGATAATGTAGATGAGCCGCCTGCACACATGCCGGCAGGAGACGCTGTTGCATTTACAGTAGGAGTTGCATTTACTGTTACAGCTACAACTGTTTGTGTTGCCACACAACCAAAGGCCGATGTACCATTTACAGAATATGTAATGGTATTGGCAGGTGTAGCCGTTACGCTGTTGCCCGTTGATGCACTAAGGCTTCCGGTAGGTGTCCATGTATAAGTTGCGGCACCACTTGCATTTAATACCGTTGATGTGCCTGAACAGATAGTGGTAGGCGTTGCACTGGCACTGATAACTGGTTTGGGATTAACAGCTACAGTAAACGCAGTGTCTTTTATACAGCCACCTGCATTTTTTACAGCCACTGAATAGGTTGCTGTTGCAGCAGGGCTTACAATAATGCTGCTTGTGGTTGCACCCGTGTTCCATGTGTAACTTGTACCACCGCTTGCCACAAGAGTATCAGAAATGCCCTGGCATTTTGTAACATTACCCTTTATGGTAACAGAAGGTGTTACCACAACAGTTACATAATTTGTTTTGGTAAGGCTGTCGCAATAAAAACTGTTACATGTTTTTAATTTCACTGTGTAGACTCCCGGTGAAGCATAGGTATGTGTGGGGCTTTTTACAGTTGATGTGCCTCCGTCGCCAAAGTCCCATGCCCATGTTGTTCCGTTCTTGGTAGTATTGGTAAACTTCACTGAATCGCCTGCGCAGGTATTGGTAACACTTGCAGTATATGCCAGGGCAATAACAGGGTACGGATCAATGAACACCGTATATTCTGCATAGTTACCGCACAGTGCATCGCAAGCAGTATTTATGTAACTAAGGCCTGAGGCAACAATTCGCATCCGCAACGGAGTGCTTGTTACAGCAGTGTGAGGCACTTTAAATGGTACCATTATAGTAGGGCTTCCGCTAATATTTCCACTTACCAACCGCTCTGAACCACTGATAGGGAATTTACCATCATTGTTATAATCTATCCATGCAACTGTATTTCCGCCAGCAGCATAAATGAGTGTGTATGAAGAATCAATTGTAAGGTGAATTTGAGGCGTACATGTAAAGTCGTTGGTAAAACCACCGCCCGGGTTTGTTTGTACACCATTCAAATTAACCATTGATATTTTTCCGGGTGTGCACGCGTAGGCGTATTGTGTGGGCTTACAACTATCGGCAATGGGCACCTGCGGAATGTTGATAGGCACAATGTGTGATATAGAATCGGTACCCTTATAGTTTGTTGTCACCAACGTTACGTTGTAGTTTCCTGAAACCGTGTATACGTGTGGAGGAGGTGCTTGCAATGTAGATGTGGTACCATCGCCAAATCTCCATAACCACGATGTTGCATTATATGTGCTATCGGTAAATGTGGTTGTGGCTGTACAAACTGTACTTGTAGTGAATGAGAATTTAGGTTTAGGCAAAACTGAATCAGGTATAATGGTAACAGCATAGTCAGCTGTTTGTCCGCAGCCATAACCCCCATTACCTGCACATGGACCTGAATTTAACTTATCGGTAAATACACGCATACGCACAATGCTGTTCAACGAAGCATTTGATGGAACAGTAACATTGAACGTTAAAGTCTGAGGATTGACAGGATCAGCCCCAGTATTATAGTAAACCCTTTCTGAAGGAACACTGAAAGTACCATCATTATTAAAATCGATATATACTTCCACATTAGCTGAACCTGATTGGTTTGGCGGACAATATACAGTAACCGACATAGGATAGGTATGACCCATCATAACAGTTGCATTCTGGCAGCATGAATAATCGAAATAGTTATTTATGCCAAGGGTGGTATTATTATTTATAGCGCCAAATGTTACATTGGTAATTCCTAAACTAGCACAGTAATTATTTCCTGGTGTACATATTACCTTAGGTGTTTTTGCTGAACTGCGCACTACCACATTATAATACCCTATCAGAGAATCGGTAAAACAGCTGGTTGTTCGTACTGCTTTAACATTCAATGTAGTATTACTGGTAATGCCGTTGCTGTATGTAAAGGTGAGTGTTCCTCCATTACCGCTTTGTGCTGCGCCATTATTGGTATATCCATTACGTAATTGATAGGTAACACCGCTTTGCGTATTTGAAATTGAAAAGCCCGTCAGGTTACCGGAACAGATAGAATCACTGGTTGTAGTAAACACTATAGGGTTTATATGATGGCCCACCACAGTAAATACTTGTTTAATTGTATCTACTCCTGTACCATTTGCAACAATAAGTGAAACGGTATCACTTCCTTCAATAGTTAAACGCACTCCGCTGTTATACTGGGTGCTGAAGGTTGCCCTGTTCAACTGCCACTGGTATGTATAATTTGCCAGTGGTGCGGTAGTATTTAAAAGCGTAACAGAATCGCCCAGGCAATAGGAAGATTTAACACCGCCTTGTACATTGAATTTAGCTATAGGTGTTGTAGGGCAATTGGTCAGGTTAGTTGTTATGATGGCATAACCGCTTTTACCAACAGCTATGGCATGGTTCGAATCGAGGCAACTTATCATATCTATAGTTGCGCTCTTCAGCAAATTACATTGCTCCCAATACTGTCCGCCAGTTCTTGAAATATATAAACCGTTTGTGCCACCTGCTGCCAGCACAATACTGTTGGATGCAACTGCAATGGGCCCCGACATACCAAACGGAGGAGTTAGTGTTGCATAGCTGTTACCGTAATTGGTTGATTTAAGCAAGCCGGTTGTACCTGATATATAGACTGAGTTGTTCAGGCAACGTACTGTATAAAACGTTGTTGTTGGTGTTGAATCATAAGGCCATGTCATACCACCATCGTATGATCTTATTATGCGGCCGTTACCTATAGCTATTACCGTATCATGGCTGATGAAACGCACGTCAATCATATTCGTTGTACCTGCACCCGAAACTACTGTCCATGTTGCGCCTGAATTACTGCTGGCTATCATATAACCTTTCGTTCCTACAAGCACTGCATTGGCTCCGTTAACATCAACAGCACTGAAATAAATTGGTGCACTGGCAGCTAATTGGTACGCTTCAGTCCAGCCTACTCCTCCATTCGTTGTGGTCATAGCATAATAATAATCAATACCATAGAACTCACCAGTACATATACCGCTTGTAGCATTTTGTACCGCTATACCTTTAATTATTGCAGGGTTCACCTGTATACCGCCGGCCAAAAACGGGTTGCCGACAAGTTTCCATGTTCCGCCCCCATTGGCAGTTGTAATAATCTGATTGTATGAACCCAACCATATTGTATTCGCTGAATAGTAATCGGCCGAATACACTTCCTGGGTAGTACCCGTATTAACAACCGACCACTGCGCATTGGCAGTAGTTAAACTGATTGCCGCACATAAAAAGGCGAGTGTAATTTTTTTCATTCTGGTATGTTTTAAATTACTGTAATACTATTTTGGTTATTGCCACATTACTCCTGTCATCACTATATGCTTTTATAAAGTATACACCTGCTGCAAGGTTGTTACGTTGCAATTCATATTGCTTGCCTGTGCACTCTATGTTTTCTATTACACGGCCTGTCATGTCATCAACTTCTATATAGTGTTTACCATCGGTATTGAATACTACACTGGTTGCACTTGTAAACGGATTTGGGAAACAAGCTATATTAAATGATGAGCTTACATTTTGCACACTTAACGGGCCACCTACTATCGGGCTAACAGTAGTATTTGTTTTTACCACAGGGTTAGCGTCAAAATATATTCCCGCACTGTTCTTTATCACATCTCCGGCTACAGCTGTGTTCTTTGGACTTATGGTGTATTTTACCACACCTATGCTGCTTGTTTTGCTGGTTGCAGTATCGGGCAGGTTTATGTTATTGAATGTGAACTTTACAATATTACCCGAAACAATTGTTGTAACCACTTCACTACTGCTCGATGTTACTTTCAATGTTGTAGGGTCAACATATTGGCTGAGTGTATCAATCACCACTATATTTTTAGCAGGTGCTGTTCCCGTGTTCTGGAAATGTATAGTATAACTCAACTGTTGAGTTGCTGATATATTCCCTTCAGGCAATACACTCTTTTCATTCGGGTCGAATGGAATACCCACACAATTAAATGGGAAAGGTTTTACCCAATAGGTAACGCTATTGTTCGATGGAACTGAATCGCCTGTACTTGGTGTAATGAACATGGAAACAAACACACTATCGCCAGCCGGTACTGCACTTACGGTTCCTGTTAAGGCAACGCAATGTGTTTTACCCATATATGAAAGACTATCGTAATTCCATATTAAGGTGTCGCCACTTACATGTGCTATACTATCTGATATTGTTTTGGTAATATGGAAGGCGGTATCTAATACCAATTTCAATGTGCCCTTCATTTGCAGACACCTGTTGTTGAATATACATGCCTGTATCGATGCACTTGAAAAACCTGGTGTATCAATACATACCTGTAAATTTCCCGCAAGGTCGAAACCATTCGATGGCGATACGGTAACTACTTTGGTAACCGTGCTCTGACATCCAAAACTGTTAACTCCTGTAATTGTATAAGTTACTGTACTTGCAGGTGAGAATGATATTGTAGAACCCGTGCTTCCTGATGGTGCCCAGTTATACGTTGTCGCTCCCGATGCAGTCAGTACTGTTGAATTACCTACACAAATACTTGAATCGCCGGTTACCGTTACAGTAGGTGAAGGAGCAACCGTAATGACTATACTATCTTTACTACTGCAACCCGATGTTGTACCTGTTACGGTATATGTGGTGGTTACATTCGGGTGAGCAGTTGTTGTGTCATAAATAGTATCTGTCAATCCTTTCGACTTCATCCATATGTAAGTAGTTGCACCCGATGCTGTTAATTTTGTACTGCTTCCTGGGCATATTGCCGGAGAAGGCGGGCTTATAGTAAGAACCGGTCCTGAGCTGATAGTAAGCAATGCACTATCTGATGTTAGTGAGCAACCACATGCGAACGAGCTAAGCACACATTTATATTTATATCCATTCATACCTGCTGAAGTAGCAATCTTCAAGGTATCGGTTGTGGCGCCATTGTAACCGCTACCATTGGCAACATTTACATAGCCTGCGCCTTTATTTACTTTCCATTGATAGGTATCGCCACTTGCAGCAGCCACTGTAAAATACGTATTGCCCCCTGCACATAGCGTAGCTGAAGTTGGCTTAATTGGCAACGGTGCCTGCCTTATTTCGCGAACAATATTACTATAATCATCTACTATATATATTGAACCTGAATCATCAACAGCCACATCTATAGGAAAGTTGAGCGAAGCCGCTGTAGCAGGCAGGCCATTACTTGTGTTACCTGTTCCTCCATTACCGGCCACAGTGGTTATTATACCAGCTGAATTAACTTTTCTCAGTCGGCCATTACCTGAATCAATTATGTACATATTTCCAAGGGCATCGAATTTCACAGCCAAAGGGTAGTTCATTTCTGCAGCGGTAGCAGGACCATTATCGCCAGAAAATCCCTGGGTTCCATTTCCGACAACGGTAGTAATAATACCTGATGTATTTACCTTGCGTATACGGTTATTGATCTGATCGGCTATGTAAAGATTGCCTGCATTATCGAACGAAATACCCCATGGAAGGTTAAGTTCAGCTGCGGTAGCCTGTCCACCATCACCCGAATAGCCGCCTTCTCCTATGCCACTCACATATCCGTTACCGGCTACGGTTGTTATAATACCAGACTTGTCTATTTTCCGGATAACGTTATTACCATTATCGGAAAAGTAAATATTACCTGAGGCGTCGAGCACAATACCGCTTGGTATATTTAAATCAGCCTTTGTAGCAGGCCCACCGTTGCCAGTATAGTTAGCGGCAGTGTCTTTACCCGCTATAGTTATAATCACACCTGTTTTCGTAATTATTTTTTGCACCACATTATTGGTCTGATCGGTTACATATACATTGCCTGTATCATCAATGGCAACGCATGTAGGGTTGGCAAGTTTTGCAGCAGTTGCCTGTCCGCCAACACCCGAATATCCGTTGCTGTCTTTTCCTGCAACGGTACTTATAATACCTGCCGTATTAACCATACGAACTACACTATTACCGTTATCGGCTATATACGTATTGCCATTTGCATTAAATGCTATACCTGAAGGGTACGATATTTCTGCCGAATTAGCTCCGCCTCCATTCCCTTTATAACCACTTGTTCCGTTACCCGCAAATGCAAATATGTTATTATAGGCAGGGCTACATGTATATACATTTAAGGTTACCGTATCGGAATTTATGCTGCAACTGCAACCGGCATTGTTTAATACACAAACATATTTATAACCGTTCATGGCGGTGGTTGCTCCGCTAACCTTCATGGTAGTGGTGGTGGCGTTGGAATACACCCCACCGTTAGTAACATTACTGAAGCCGCTGCCTGTGTTAACCATCCACTGATATGTAAAACCTGTTTCTAAAGGCTGGGCCGTAAATGAAGTACTGCCCGGTGAGCATATTGCCACCGAAGTAGGCTGCGTTGCTAAAGGAGACTGGGTAACTTTACGAATAACGTTATTCAGGTAATCGGCAAAAAATACATTACCGGCATAATCAACTACAATATCGTTCGGCATATTAATTTCAGCAGCAACGGCATTAGCGCCATTGCCTGTATAACCCGCTGTACCATTGCCGGCAATGGTATTTATATTACCACTGTTATCAACCATTCTAATACGCTGATTATATGTATCGGCAATATATATATTACCTGCTGCATCAAGTTTTACGCCAACAGGATTATACAGGTTAGCCGATGTCGCCGGTCCGTTGTCGCCTCCATAACCTGTTCCCCCATTTCCCGCCACAGTAGATATTATACCTGCAGTACTTATTTTACGAATACGGTTGTTATTCTGGTCGGCAACATATACATTTCCGGACCCGTCAACAGCCATACCCGTCGGGGTATTAAGCTCTGCAGAAGTGGCTTGCCCTGCATCACCTAAAAAACCACTTGTTCCGTTACCGGCGAATGCTGTAATTGTACCTGTTGTGCTTACTTTCCTTAAACGATTATTGCCATCGGAAAAATAAACATTACCTGAAGCGTCTACCGCTACTCCGAAAGGAGAGCTTATTTCAGCGGCTGTTGCTGCGCCACCATTTCCGGTATTGCCAGATGTTCCGTTTCCGGCTATGGTGCTTATTTTATTTGTTTTAGCACTTACCTTACGTATTCTATTGTCAGCATTGTCTGCTATATATACATTGCCGCTATCATCTACTGCAATACCCCATGGGCTATTAAGTGAGGCGGCTGTAGCCAGGCCTCCATCGCCAAGAGCACCGCCGCCACCCGCGAATGTGCTTATAACACCTGCTTTAGTAACCTTACGAATAACATTATTCCCGCCATCGGATATATACATATTACCCGACGCATCCATTGCCACACTAACTGGGTAATACAGTTCAGCGGCTGTAGCCTGCCCACCATCGCCCGTGTACCCGCCATTGCCGGTACCTGCATTAAAACCATTTCCGGCCGCGTTTGTAATTATTTGCGCATGGGTAATTGTAAACGCGCAAAAACATACGAATAGAATAAGTGTAATTTTTTTCATGTAATTTTAGAATTGTGGATTTATTCCACCAAATGTAGCAAAAAAAAGCACATTTTCAAATGCTTTCTGTACTTGGTCTTTTTGGCTGATTAAATGGTATGAACTGTTGAGCGGATTGCATTAGTTAACCTGCTCGTCCTGCAACACCACACGGCCACCATAGGTAACCGATTTAATAACCTTTTCGGCCGCAGCCACAGCCTTAGGCGGCAATGGGGCATAGTTTAAAAAGCCCGTGTACTTCTGTCCGTTATTGTGTATCATCCAGTTCAGTTCATACACCAGGTCTTGTGCCTGAACTGTACTACGGTTGTTATACGATTGTTCTTTATAAACCATTATCCATGTAAAACTGCTTATAGGGTAAGCGCCTTCAACAGGCGAGTTTGTTATACTTACGCGTGTATCGGCAGGTATATCGCAATCGGCAGCAAGGCTTACCGATTCAAGCGATGCCTTTATATATTTACCTGTCGAGTTTTTAATAAGAGCAAAGTCCATAAACTTTTGCAATGCGTAGGTAAGCTCAACATAGCCTATGGCGCCTGCAGTCAGCCGTATATTTTCTGCCACACCCTCACTCCCCTTACCTGCAACACCAACAGGCCAGTTAGGTTCTTTCGCCGTTCCTACTTTTGTTCGCCATTCATCACTAACTTTTGAAAGATAATCGGTAAATACGTATGTGGTTCCGCTACCATCCCACCTGTGTACAACAGTAATGGCCTGGTCAGGCAAATTAGCGTCCTTGTTCTCTGCTTTAATTTTTGCATCGTTCCACTTCGTTATTTTACCTAAAAAAATATCAGAAATAATATTGCCTGTAAGTTTAAGATTTGCAATACCGGGCAAATTATAACTTAATACTACGGCACCTATGCAGGTAGGAAATTCCACTACCGGCGAAGTGAACATGGCCATATCATCATTACTAAGGTATGCATCCGATCCGGCAAAATCAACCGACTTGGTCATTAGTTTTTTTATTCCCGCGCTTGACCCTATTGGCTGGTACACCGTTTCCACACCCGTTTGTCCGCGGTACTCATCAATCATTTTTGTGTAAATAGGGTTTGCAAAGGTTGAACCTGCACCCGATAACGGTGTATGATTCATTGCTATATTCGTTTCGGGTTTGCCTGTTAAATTGCATGATACTATATTATATATTATAAGCACACTTGAAAGTGCTGTAAAAACATGTTTTAATATTGCTTTAATATTGTAACCCTTAGCAAAAAAAGACTGACTTGACATTGGCATTGAATTTTATGTAACAAGGTTAGCTTATGAATGTAAATTCACTATTACCTTAATACTATTTATTTATTATTACCGTGGTTATATACTGTATTTAAACAGGTATTGTGCTGAAAGTCAATTACCCCGTTAATAAAGGAATAGATGTTATATTTTTAACATCTACGTCATAGTAAGTCCTCACTTTTGTGGCATAAACAAAAACCTATATATATGTTTACAGACACAGACGCACACGAAGTTTCATCACTACTCGAAAACACACAAGATGCCTATTCACGAAAAGACCTTGACGACAGCATTGTATATGCAAAACGTATACAAGATGGTATGCTGCTGAAAGAAAAACACCTGCACCGAATATTTCCTGAATCGTTTATTTATACCCGCGCCCGCAACATTGTAAGCGGCGATTTTTATTGGTTTACCCGCATAGGCAACAAAACTATTATTGCTGTGGCCGACTGCACAGGGCATGGTATACCGGGCGCATTAATGTCGATACTGGGCATAAACCTGCTTAACCAGATAGTTATTGAAGAACACAATACCGACCCTGCATTTATATTGCACCGGCTCGATCATAAAGTGAATAAAGCATTCAGCTATACTTCTGAAATTGTAGAGGAACATTTTGCGAAAGAATACCACGATGGTATGGATATTGCACTGTGCTGCATTGATAACGATACCCATATAATGAAATTTGCCGGCGCATACCGCCCTGTTTATTATGTGCGCGATGGCGAAATGCATGAAATGCGTGGCACCAGGCGCCCTATTGGCGACACAGGCAGTGAGGCTATTTTCAGCAATTATACCCTGCACCTCGAAAAAGGAGATAATATATATATGTGCAGCGATGGCTATGCTTCTCAATTTGGCTACCTTATCGATAAAAAATTCTCATCAGGTAAAATGAAGGAACTACTGCTCGACATTAGCAACAAACCTTTTGCACAACAGAAAACCTTGCTCGAGAAAACCTTTATGAACTGGAAGCTACAGCGCGAACAAACCGATGATGTACTGGTAATGGGGTTTCAGGTGTAATATTTGCACTTAAACATTTTCATCTCGCCATCTTGTGTTTGAATTTGGGGCTGCATTCGCTCCCTGCTTGCCTGTGTTTCCTAAACTCGCATCATTTGCGGCTAACCCGCGCCCATCATTTGCCTATTTCAAAAACTAACAGGTAAAATAGCAGGCAGCACTGCGTTAGGGATTACTCGTGGAGCATCTATTAGCTTTTGAACTCGTGAGGCTTCGCGTTGTAGCAGAAACCCTGCAAGCGCAGCGCGGAGTTGAAGCGGATAGCCCGGCCCGCAGGGGAACGCCCAAATGAATTATGAGTTCTTTAGGGTAATTTTCACCCCATGCAACTATGCGTTGCTGGTTTGCATCTTTATAGTATATAACCTAGCATACATGAAGAAAGCACTGATTTTAACAATAGCACTATTTTGTTTTGGAATAGAGCGTAGTACTGCCCAAACGGCCTATGTTAGCAGCGAAACGGCCAATACGGTAACCGTTATTAATGTTGCCACCGGCACAGTTCTCGATACCATTTTTCTGGGTACAAGTCACCCTTACGGAGTTACAGTAAGTGCCGATGGTAGCAGAGTATACGTTACAACCCAGGTAAATAATTCGGTAACAGTAATAAATACCGCTACCAATAAAGTTATCGATACCATTTCTGCAGGTACCTTCCCCGGCGGTATAGTGGTTAGCCCCGATGGCAGCACGGTGTATGCAGCCAGCCAGAAAGATAACAAAGTATATGTAATAAATACGGCCACCAGTAAGGTTACAGCTTCAGTTAATGTAGGGGCTTTTCCGCTTGGTGTATGCATAAGCCCTGACGGATCGAGGGTATATACAGCCAATGCGCACGCAAATAAAGTAAGCGTAATAAATACCGCTACCAATATGGTTATAGATTCAATTGTGGTAGGCTCTTTTCCTTTTGGTTTGGCCGAAACCCCTGACGGAACAACCGTATATGTTACCAATTCGAGCGATAGCACCGTAAGTGTAATAAACACATCAACTGATGCAGTTACAGGCATAATTTATGTGGGGCACCACCCTCGTGGTATATCAATAAGCCCCGATGGAACCAAGGCATATGTTACTAATTTGAATGACGGTACAATAAGTGTAATAAATACCGCCACCAATATGGCTACCAATACGGTTACAGTAGGTAAAAACCCGAATGGTATATCGGTAAGCCCCGACGGAACCAAGGTATATGTTGCCAATGATGCTTCTAATACAGTAAGTATTATAAACACATCAACAAACGCGGTTACGGGTACAATTAATGTAAGCACTCAACCAGAGGCTATCGGCAATTTTATTTCCATTTACCCGACAATTATTACAGGTGTACCCACTATTAACGATGAGTTAGGTATTACAGTCTATCCAAATCCGGGCAATGGGCTCTTTACGTTTCAAATTGCCGCCAGCTATTCGTTAATGGCAAATAGCACCATTGAAGTATATAATATGCTTGGCAAAAAAATATATTCAGCAACCAACAGCCACAAGCTGGAAGCCAACAGTGAATTATTTATTGACCTGAGCGGAGAGCCTAATGGCATATACCTGTACAGGGTAATTACTGCAAATGGCAAACTGGTAAAGGCGGGCAAGCTGGTAGTGCAACTTTAAGTTTAGGCAACATTTTTTGCCGCATAGCTTGTAATATTCTTATACTTGCGAATAATAGAAATAGCCAATAACTTATTTGCGTTTTTTCCAAAAGACAGAGAGCAAACCATCAGGGTTTATTAAGGTATCTATACTTCTATAAGGAATAAGAACTTCCGGTGCACCGGCAGCGTAAGAGCCTATTTCATACACATTGAATTGATATAATAGCCCTGCGGTAGTAATGACAAAGTTGCCATTCAGTTTAAAACTGCCTGAATCGAAATTCCAGCCTGCATTACCATTCTGCGCAACGAACAATTTCTCCGCTATTCTATTTAATGTGTCTTCATAACCAGGTAGCAGCAGTTCGTTTAATGTAATTTGCCTTCCTGTTTTAAGATCTATGTTATAATAGCTACTCATGCCTGCACCATGGGCCGCACCCGCACCATACGACCATTGCGAAATATAGAACCCAAGAATACCATTGTCATTTGTTGCAATACCATACCCCACATTTAGTGATGAACCTATAGAAGCCGTGTCATCTAAAGAAGTCAGTATAGAGTTTATACAATTATTGAAAGATACAGTATCAGACAAATGCGGGGAATCATCTCCCTGGTTACTTATCAGTACATCCTTAATAAAACCATTGATTTTATTCTGTACGTTTTTATCAGAAATAACTACCTGAAAAGCTGATACGTTAGTCTTTGAGCAGGTATCTGAACTATAGGGTGCGATGGTATCTTTTAGTTTCTCTGATATGCAGAATTGTTCTGATCCATTCTTTTCAATAATGGTAGCAAAGCCTTCAGTAACCTGCTTTAAATTAAAAGTGAATGATTTGTTGTTTTTCGTTTTATCATCTCCTACAGCCCATGTCCCGCTTATTGTAGAGGTATCTGTAAAATTGCCCTTAAAAACGCCTGTCTGTTTACCATTCTCATTTGTCTCATCCAATGAAAAGTTGCCTTTATGGTCTATTTTCCCATTTAAACTTAAGCTTGTACCAATGCTGTTATAATAATAGCTTCCTGCTAGTACAGAATCTTTCTTATTAATATCCATAGTTACATTGCTTTTGCCGATGGTGCCTTTCAGTTTCTTATAAAATGCCTTAGGCAAAGCAATATTTGTCTTTTGGGCATAGCCATGCAAGCTGGCAATAACCATAAAAAGTAGTAACCAGCATGATCTTTGCTTCTGTCGCATCTGTTGTAAAATGGTAAGGTAAAGGTAGCTTATTTGCACCCAAATGCAATTCATCTCTATCCATTCCTTAATAGCAATACAACCATTTGGTAAATATGCCATAACAATGGAATGAAGCCGATGAAAGAACTTTGCGAAGGAATTAAACATAATAACCCTAGCAAATGAACGCACAAGCCAAGCCCGGAATCTATATTACCGGCATAGGTCAACTGAAAGTTGAAAAAGAATCGCCACTGAGCATCCGCCAGATGGGAGCCAAAGCCATAAAACTGGCTATGGATGATGCAGGCATTGAACGTGCCGATGCCATTTACCTGGGTAATATGTTATCGGGCATAATGAGCAACCAACAACAATTGGGGCCATTGGTTGCCAATGAAGCAGGCCTGTTTGGTACTGAATCGGTAACACTTGAAGCCGCTTGTGGTTCGGGTGGCGCCGCAGTGCGTGCAGGTATTATGGCTATAATGAGTGGCTTTTGCGATACCGTAATTGTTTGCGGCCTCGAAAAAATGTCGCATGAAAATAAGGATTTTATTACAAAGGCTATTGCAACCGCATCGGACTGGGAAACAGAAGGTGGAAAGGGTGAAACCTTTGTTACACTTAATGCAAAACTGATGCGTATGTATATTGATACATATAAAATATCGCCCGATTCATTCGGCATGTTTGGTGTAAACGCACACCGTAATGCATTTGTAAACCCCAATGCATTGTTCCGTAAAGAAATAACACTGGAACAATACCTTGAATCGAAATTTATTGCCGACCCGGTTCGTATATATGATGCCTCACCGGTATGCGACGGAGCTGCGGCTATAGTATTATCAAAATATCCTTCAAAAAAATTTAAAACCACAACCGGCCCGGAGGTAAAAATTACGGCCTCGGCAGTATCAACCGATTTTGTGGGTATTGGCGACCGTACTTCTCCGCTTATGGCTGAAGGCTTGAGACGTTCTGGCCAAAAGGCTTACCAGATGGCAGGCATTACAGCAAAAGATGTCGACTTTTTTGAATTACACGATGCCTACTCTATTATATCAACCTTATCGTTAGAAGCTATGGGCTTTGCAGAACCGGGCCAGGGATGGAAGCTGGCAGCCGATGGTAAAATTCTGAGAGATGGGCAGATTCCTATTTCAACATTTGGCGGCTTGAAAGCACGCGGACACGCTATTGGCGCTTCGGGTGTATATCAAACTGTAGAGGCTTACCTGCAACTGACCGACAGGGCAATGGAAAACCAAATAAAAAAAGATGTGAACGTGGGGCTTGTACAAAGCATTGGTGGCACTGCCTCAACAACTATTACACACATACTTGTTAAAGAATAACAGAAACGATATTCGGCCTGCCAACGTTCTTTTGAAATAAATATAAATACTGAACAGATTTAGATTTGAGAGCTTATACTGTTCAGCCGGTATATAAAGCTGATCAGAGGCAATACGTAAACCTCTTATTATCAGCGGAAAACAATGCGCTAAAACACGCTAAGGCATAACAATACAGCAGGTATGTTTTCCAGTTAACATTTCCTTAACACTCCGTTGCACCCTAAACTCTTTTATTTACAGTAGATTCGGAACATATTACTAAAACACAACCGTCAAACATGTTACTACAAACACACCCACTTGCCCCCTGTGTGATTGTTTCTGGTCAGAAGAAGCACAAAGTGGGTGCTTCTTTTTTTCAACAACAGCATTATTCGATATAAAACAAAACAAGAAAAAAAACACAAACATGAACCCAGAAACAGAGGAAAAGAATCCGGGCATATTTAAAAGAACCAGCGTTAACTCTTCAACCTTACGTTCTATCGGGTATAATACCGAGCGCAAATTACTTGAAGTTGAATTTTTAACCGGTGACACATATTCCTACAACGATGTGCCTTCAGATGTATACTTACGGTTTATTGCAGCTGAATCGTACACTACTTTCTTTAATGATTGCATTCGCAACAAATACAAAAAAAACTAAAACACAAAATTAAATTTATGCGCAGCCCTGTAAGGTTGTGGTAACCTCCCGTAAAATTTCCATACGCTATTTACCTGAATTAACCCTGACGAATGAAGGAGAAGATACGAATACTGCTGGTAGATGATGAGCACGATGCGCTCGATTTTTTATCATACAACCTGAAAAAAGAAGGGTATGAGATTCTTACAGCATCTGACGGAATGGAAGCCCTTCACTCAGCACAAAAGAACCATCCCAACCTTATTGTACTCGACGTTTCAATGCCCGAAATGGATGGCGTTGAAGTATGCAAGGAACTGCGTGCATTACCCGCCACAAAAAATACACTTATTGTTTTTTTAACCGCACGCACCGAAGAATATTCGCAGGTGGCAGGCCTTGATGCCGGTGCCGACGATTATATTTTTAAACCCATTAAGCCGAGTATACTCATTAGCCGCATACACGCTTTATTGCGCAGGGGTGTACACCACGAAGAACATTTAGCGAGTCAAAAAGAAACAGTGAAAGATGATTCGCTTGTTATTAATCCTGAAAGCTATAGTGTAACGGTTGGCCATAAAGAATATACGTTACCTAAAAGAGAGTTTGAACTCATAACGCTATTGGCATCAAAGCCGGGCAGCATTTTCAGCCGGGAATATATACTTACTAAAATTTGGGGAGAAGATGCCGTTGTTGACGATCGCACGGTTGATGTACATATTCAAAAGCTGCGAAAAAAAATAGGCAACAAAAGAATTATTACCCTTAGGGGCCTCGGGTATAAACTTGAATTGTAATTTTTTAAGTTCTTCTATTTTCTTTTCAACACAAGCAATTTTCATGTAAGCCTTATTGCAAAACCCACTCAGCTTTTTCAAAAAAACTGGTCACAATTAATTAATATTCGTTTCATGTTAAGGTAAAATTGTGCGTGTACCCTTGCGGAAATTTTAAGTAAGGTTATGAGGGGCTACCATTTAAATTTAATTGTACTGTTTTTAGTTTGTACATTGTCAACAGCACAAGCCGCCACCATTAAGGGCCATGTGCTCGACTCTAAAACCAACGAAGCGCTGCTTGGCGCGGTAGTTTACAATAAAGATAATACCGCCATGAATGGCGCCGCGGGCCTCGATGGCTCCTACTCCATTAAAAATATTGGCAAGGGCACATACACCATTGTTACAACTTTCTTCGGCTATGCTACCATGGAAAAAACCGTGGTGATAGCTGATTCGAATGAAACAATAACTCAGGATTTTTTAATGGAAGCCAATGTAATTAACCTGGGCCAGGTGCAGGTTACTGCCAGCGCCGATAAAGGGTCGGGCAACTTTGCACGCAGTGAAGAAAAAAACTCGGATAATGTTATTAATGTAATGTCATCTAAAACGATACAATTGCTACCCGATATTACTATTGGCGATGTGCTGCAACGTGTGTCGGGCGTAGTAGCTGAAAGGTCACTTACAGGTGGCGGGCAATATGCTACCATACGTGGTATGGATAAGCAATACAACTACACCAGCATTGACGATGTTAAAATACCTAGCCCCGATATGGAGAACAGGTATGTACCCATGGATATTTTTCCTTCGGAAATGGTGGAACGCCTGGAAGTAATTAAAACACTTACACCCGATAGGGAGCCTGATGCAATAGGTGGCGCAATGAACCTGGTGCTGAAAGATGCACCCGATGCTTTTACACTTACGGCAAACGTAGCAACAGGATTTGACCAGACATTATTCAACAAAGGCTATGAGCAGTTTAACCCCAATGTTATAAATCCGAACTCACCAGCGCAGATTTACGGACCGAACTACAAAGCCACCGTTAATGATTTTCCTACAGCCAATATAAATTATAAAGATGTAGCTGCACCGCCTAACCTTATTTCAGGTTTTACTATTGGCGACAGATTTTTGGGCGGAAGGTTTGGCGTACTGGTATCGGCCAATTACCAGAACATTTACAGTGCTACCGAAGGCTTATGGATAAAACTGCAATCGCAGCCTGAATACAGCCCGACATACAATACACCCGATTGGGATTTTATATCGAACCGTTATTACTCTGACCAGCAAACACGCGCTGCGGGCCACATTAAAATGGATTACGTCTTCAGCCCGAAACACAAACTAAGTTTTTATACCGTGTATTCGCAAATGACTGAAATACGTTCACGCCTTGAACAGGATACTACCAATTCATTACCCAACAGCGAGCTGGATCCTCACTACCAATCGAAGGTTACATACGAACATATTTTAAGTTCAACCCTGAAAGGAAAAGACAGCCTCGCACATAACCTGTCGCTCGACTGGACAGCAGCCTATTCAAGGGCATGGGCCAACACGCCAGATTGGGATGACATTTCGGTACTTGGCAGTGTAGGTGGCAATCCTCCACCTGTTTTCTCAGGCCTTTCAAGAGTATGGCAGCAAAGTACCGACCAGGATATTGCAGGCTATATAAACCTTACCTACGATGCAACAATCTTCGGACAGAAAGTTGAATTTAAGGCAGGCGCTATGAACAGAGACAAATCAAGATCGGCCTATTACAATGAATACGATTTCAACGCTACACCTACTCAACCAAGCTATACCAATATTAACGTGATCTTAGCTAATCCTAATTACTATGTGTTTGTCGATCCGCTTGGCTTCCCTGGCGATAATAATTCATACACAGTGCAGGAAGACGTAAATGCTTTTTACGGAATGATAAAGTTAAACCTGGGTACACACATACAAATACTTGGTGGAATACGTGAAGAGAACACGGCCAGCGCATACCAGGATGCCGAGCCCGCTGATCTCGCCGGAAAATATGGCAGCAACCAGTATACCGATATATTACCCAGCGCTGAAATAAAATATTCGTTTAATAGTAACATGGCCATACGAGGAAGTTATTTTGCATCAATAGCACGCCCTGGTTTTGCCGATGCGGTGCCAACATTAATAGCAAGTGACGAGTTTACGCAGGAAGGTAACCCATACCTGCAGCATACCACTGCAAATAATTACGATATACGCTATGAATATTTTCCGAAACCATCGGAGCAATTACTGGTGGGTGTATTTTACAAACAGATATACAACCCTATTGAACTTTCAATTATACCGGGTAGCGGCCCTTCTGCCACTTACCAGCAATACCAGAATGTGGGCGGCGATTCGGTTCCTGTTATAAATTATGGTTTTGAATTTGCATATACCAAATATTTTTGGCACGTGTTTGGCATATCGGCCAATTACACCTATACCCACTCGGCCATTACCGTTAATGAATTAAAATTGGGCACAAGTTCTGTACCAGGCGAAAGTATGAACAAGCGTGAAGACACGGTTGAAACAAGGCCTATGCAGGGCCAGGTTGATAATATTGCCAACCTGAGCTTTATTTATAAAGAACCTAAACTGGGGCTTGAAGCACAAATTGCTATAGTATACACAGGTAAATCGGTTTACACTACATCAGCATGGTATGGGCTCGACCAATGGCAAATGCCCATGACCCGTTTAGATTTTTCATTCGAGAAAAAACTCAGCAAAAAAATAAACCTGAGCCTGTACGGAAAAATAAATAATATTTTGAACACACCGCTTACCATACGTATGTTTCCGCCAAATGCATATGCTAATACGCCGGGCACAGCAGCATGGCTACCCAACCAGGATAGCAATGGCAGCCTGAACAGCATTGTAGTGCAAAAAGAATATTACGGGCAAACATACCTGATGGGTATACGATACAAATTTTAAAACATTCAACTAACATTTACATAACATGTGCCACGTATTCTTAATAAACAGTTAATCGTGACAACATAATAGCATGATGTGCTAAATCGATTTTTGCCGCAGTTTTCGACCAGACAACAATTACAAATAAACAATTAAAACAAACCCAACAAAATGAAAAAAAGTTTCCTATCAATTGCAGCGGCAGCCTTAGTAATAGGCCTTATGCCAGCCTGCAAAAAAACAACCACAACCGAAAAGCCTGTGGTATCAACCCCAGCTTACCAGGTAGGCCAGGCCATCAGCCCGGGTAACCTTGCAGCCGGATCATACAAAGGCACAATGACCAGTGGCAACACTTACAACATTACCGGAGATTTTGTTATTAACCCCGGCGACACCGTTCTTTTACAATCAGGCGTTACAGTATGTGTAAGCCCTGGCATGTCAATAATTGTACGTGGCGTACTTATTTCATTAGGTACACAAGCGGCACCAAATAAATTCAGCTGCTGCAGTGCTACCAAAATTGACCAGATAGGAAACCCTGTTACCAGCGACCCTGCCTACAAAGGCATGTGGACAGGTATTGAGTGCGACACCTGCTGCACACTATTGGATCTGCAATGGACACGTATTGAGTTCGTTGGCGGAACATTTTCTGTTACCGAACCTTGTGTAGGCTGTACTTCAGGTGCAACTGCATTCGGAGTATTATTCCAGAACCCTAAGGGCGATATGATAATAACCGATAGCTGGTTATATGGTACTATAGATGATGGTATGCGTATTCAGCAAGGCCGCATTTATATTGCACGTAACACATTCGAAAAAATGGGTTACTTAGGCGGTGATGGTATAAACGCAAAACATGGTGCACAAGGCGACATGTGTTATAACCTTTGCATTGGTAATGCTACCAACTCAACCAAATGTTCTGACAAAGGTTCAGGAAGCTATGTACAGTGTAACATAAACATGTACAACAATACTTATGTAGATTGTGGTTACAGACAAGCATCACCATCAAGCCGCGGTTCGGATATTGACTACGAACAAGGTGGAAGAGGTTTATGCTACAACAACCTTATTGTAAACTGCCGTAATGGTATACGTATTGGCGACGGACAAAATTCTATACCAATGCCTGATACTACCAATACCATTTATGGTAACAACTATATCTATGCAGATTCAGCATTGGAAGTAAACCAATTCTTCCCGGTTGTTGCAGGAACATGGACAAGGCCAACAGCATATGTATATCCTACAGCAGTTCAGTTTGCATTGCCAGCTGGTTTCTACGATCCTAAGAGCTCAGTTAACGGCGGCGACGACCTTGCATACAACGACCCATCGTTAGCAACAGCAAACAACCCAATGTTTGTAAACTTCCCATTACCTGAACCTATTCCTGCCGGTGGTAACCTTTCGTATATCAGCTCACTTGAAACAGGTGTAGGTGTTACAGGAAGCAATTACAATTTCCACCTGCAAGCAAGTTCACCTGCAATTGGTGCCGGCTATGCAGCTTTCAAACCATTTGCTAATATTATCAATCCGGTTACTGCAGATGTAACTAACCCGAACTTTGCTCCTGTTATAAGCCAACCTGGCGAGGACATTGGCTGCTACCAATTCAGTGGCGCAGGTAACGCACACTAAGCGATACCCTTTCTTCTAATCAATAACCCTTGCTTGAAAAAGCAGGGGTTATTTTTTTGGGTGTTTGGTACCACTTATTAATATAATAATATGGGGCGGTTTAGTTTATGATTTCTCTGTGAAACTTTGTTCACTCAGCGTACTCTGTGTTAAGATTATCTTCAACACAGAGATCACAGAGCAACCACATATTGAGTTACACAGAGCTTATAAAAACTATCTCTTGATTAGTTTACTACTTCAACGTAAACTTTGCCCTTACCACCGTTTGTTTGTCAGGGGTTGGGTCCATGTAATGATCTTTATCTACATCGTGCCCCATGCTTGTAACCTCAACCTTATCGGAGGCATTAACAATGGTATATCCATAGTATGAAGGCAGCCAGTCCTTATCCATAGGTGCACCTGCATTGCCACAAACAATTTCCCATGTTTTACCTTTATGTATCTGCAGGGTGTCCCACAGGTGGTAATGCGAACCGAAATACGCATCGCAGTTGTAGCGTTCAATTACCTTCCACAGGCTATCGCGGTTTGCAACATTTTGCTCCAGGCCAGACTCAGATTCAAAATGAGAAGGGAAAGGCGGCTTATGCCCGAACAGAAAAATGTGTCTTGCACCGGCTTCATGTGCCGATCTCAAATCATTTTCCAGCCAATGCCACGGCAACCTGTTCTCACGGTCAACGGGGTCGGTATTGAATACCACAAAATGATCGCCACCAAAATCGAATGAATAAGTAAGGTGGCTTTGGTCACTCATTAAACTATCGGTACCCGGAAAAAGACCTGTTGCTTTTGGTCCGTCCTCGCCACGTATGTAATCGTGCATTTCACGTACAAAAGTGCGTTCGTTGGTTGCAAATGAAATTTTACCACTGCCCAGTTTTTCAACTATTTCGTGGTTACCCGCAATGGTTACCAGCTTTACCGATGTATTAGCCAAAGGCGATTCCTTATATATTTTTATCCACTCCCTAAGTTCACGCGCAAGTCTCACGGTATCATTATCGGTATAACCCATAACCAGGTCGCCATTAAAGAACAAATATTCGGGTAATGGTTTTAGTTGCGCTACTTCGGCAAACAAACGTTTCAGGTGATACCTGTTTGTTGTGCTGGGGTTACCAACAGTATCTTCTGCTGCAAGCCGGTCGTCGCCGGCAACAACAAAAGTGTAATTAATTTTGTTTGCGTACCTGTTGCAGGCCGATAATGATAATAACACTGCCACGCATAAATATATACCCGAAAAATATTTCATACCAATAAAATTATGTTTGAACTACGTCACCAAAGTACTTCTGCATGTTTAAGGAATTGTTAATTCAATATGAACAAAATTAAACTAAATGTGAATTAAGGATCCGTAGCAATTGGCTAAAGGCTTTACAAATAGTAGGCTGTGCCCGAAATGAAACTTTTAAAATTTATTTGCGTTTAATATGATGTAATCATATTAAAAACCAGCATAGCTATTTACATTAATACCTCCCACCTATGAAACTACATTACGCCAACACCAGCAAGTTTTTACTTGGCCTTGCACTTTTTATTGCAACAGCCAGCTTTGCCCAGGATAATATTACTACTAAAAAAATAATAAAGTTCGACGCAAAGCCTTACATAATACCTGGTGCAACCATGTTTGTATCGGGCATGCTCGATGGTACTATTGAAACCATAAACTGGCATTACGAAGATGGTTTTAAGCGTGCATTGCCAAATGTAAACGATCGTTTCTGGAACCCTGCTATAAGCTGGGCCAATAAATACAAGAACGGCAACCAGAACCAGGGGCCTGCATTTATTGGCAGCACGACAGTTTTTGTTGGCGCTACCGACGCTTACCATGCCTTGCGTACGGCACGTAATTTTGTTGATGCCTTTACTATTTCATTTTACATTAACCGTACATGTCATCAGGCTGCACCGCCTAAATTCGCCAAGATATTACTCGATGCGGTTATTTTTGCGGCCATTCGTGATATTGGTTTTTCTACTACCTATTCCTTGCTCTTCCGCGAAGGCAACCATGAGTGAGTTAGTAGCGGGTTTTAGTAATTGCCTGGTTTAAATTCCTAATTCTTAATTAGTAATTCTTAATTAATTTGGGGCGGCATTTGCTCCCTGCTTGCCTGAGTTTCCTATACTCGCATCATTTGCAGCTAACCCGCGCCCACCTTTTGCCTATCTCTGTATATGATTCGTAATTCCCAATTTTTAATTCTTAATTGAATATCTATCCCTAACGCAAACCTACGCTTGTCAGTCTGAGCGTGTCGAAAATCTTCTCTTATTGATTTATACACAGAAACATGCCTTACTCATGTTTTCCAATACTGAATGTAATACCACCTTCTGCAAAATAAGGAGTACCAATAGCAAGTTCTGCCTGAAGGCCTAAGTGCCCTACAAAATATCTTATACCAAATGGAGCCTGAATGCTTGGATATATAGGGCGTGATTTACCAAGCGTAGGCTGTGCAGTTGAATTAACCGGTGGTGGCGGACTTACAAAATCAGTCCAGAACGAAATTCCGGCTCGTAAGCCAAAATATAATTCAATATGTTTTTTCTCTATTATTTCTTTTAAAAATCTTGCAGATATATTGAGTCTTGTTAATCTTTCCGTATAAGGCGAAGGTAGAAAGTAGTTTGTTCCGGCCGGAGCACCAGTTGCTGTTTGATAAGCTATCCCTAATCCAATGTCAGTTGTATTTCCAATACCATAATCAATATTACCATTCCATACAGCTGATTCTGAAATTCCATATGCTGCTGCCTGCTGATCGACAAAGAAACTATACACACGTGGCAATATTGTACTGTAACCTATTCCGCCACTTATATAGAGTTTTCCTTTATCATTTATTGAAGTGTTTTCAATGTCTGCCTCTTTACTAGTAATGGCGAGTTGATTTTTATTTGAATCGGATTGTGCTAATCCTAACAATGGAAATATTAACAGGCAAAGAAGAATGGATTGCTTCATAATAGTCTTTAAATGGTGCTAAATCCTGAACAATAAACCTGCCTGAGCTAAGTAAGGGGAACCAATACCAACTTCTGCATTAAGACCAACAGGCCCTCCACCCGGATACCAGGTGAGTCCATAAAATCCCTGAACACTTGCTAAAAACAAATGAGGTGCACCAATCTCCCACTGATCCAATTGGGCATGTGGTCCCACTTCAGTATCTGTCAAATACGTGCAACCTATTTTAACACCAATATAATGATCAAAATATCTATTGTGTTTATTTAAATGCTTTATAATTCCAATAGACATATTTAATCTGCTAATACTATCCCATAAATAATATGTAGGAGTAATTGCACCAAAATCTTCAGTTTGATAACCTATTGCTGCTTCAATACTAAAACCATTATTAAACACATATGCCACACTACCACCAAACTCAGGCGAATAATTGTAGTAACCTTCTTCATCATTACCTCCTCGTCCATAAAAATAAAATGCTCCAACTCCAATCCCACCACCAATAATTAGTTTACCATTTTCATTCCATTTTACTGGTTTAGTGGTATCTTGCTTTTGTAAACTCTGTGTAGTTGCAGATTGCGAATAACCTGCCGAAGTGAAACAGCAAAAGAGAATGATTAATGTAATAAGTCGTTTCAATGCTGTGGTGTTATATAAATCAAAGATAAGGAAATCTATTACCTCACCAAAGCCACATTACCCTTTTTAGTCTGGGTAGTGCCATCATAAAATGTAGCGTTCAGGTAATACACATAGCTGCCTGTGTTCATTGCTTCTCCCCTACACTGCCCATTCCATGGAATACTTTTATCGGTAGTTTCAAATACCTTGTTGCCCCATCTGTCAAAAACCATAAAGTCGAGTGTTTTTATACAATCTCCTCGCACATACAGGCAATCGTTTTGCCCATCATTGTTTGGTGAAAAGGCATCGGGAACGAAAACAGTTCCGCATAAAACATCAATGGTAATAGGTTGAGATAATGCGCAACCACTATCGCTAACCATGGTGCAGGTATATGTAGTTGTAAACTGTGGCGAAGCAATCGGGTCAGGGCAGTTGGTGCAACTAAGCCCTGCAGACGGAGCCCATAAATAGCTTACCGCATTTGTCGTTGTAAGCTGCACACTTCCACCAAAAGCAATAACAGAATCGCAACATGCTGCGGGCGAAGGATTAATACGAATAGTTTTTACTGCAGTATCGCTACCGGCTGCATTTGATACAATAAGTGTAACAGTGTAAGTGCCGGAATCATAATACGTAACTGTTGGGTTCTGCAGGTTTGACGATGATGGTGTTCCGCCCGGGAATAACCACAACCAGTTAGAGGGTAGCCCGGTACTTTCATCAGTAAAATTTACCACATTGCCTGTGCACGTCGATTGAACTCCATTAAAATTAGCAGTTGGAGGAGTAAGTGGAGCACATGAAATAGGGCATCCGACGCATATGGTACCGGGTGAAATATTCGATAAGCTACACGGATTTACCCCACTCCTTCCTAAATCGACCAACATTATTGTAGCATAATTAAAGGAATTACCCTGCCATATAAGTGTATCGGCTTCAAACTTGCCATAATTTATAAGCTCGCCATTAAAGGTATAAGGACCACATAGATCACCATTTGCAGTAATATACAATGCTCCCCCTCCGGGATAAGAGATTGTTACATTCTCATCAAGTGTTACATATGTATTAACCACTACGTAATCAGAATCGTGTGGCACCCTTCCATTGTGCCATGTTGTCGGGCTGCTCCAATTGCCATTGGCAATACTCGAATCGACAACACTTGTTGCGTATGAACTACATGCAAGGCTTAAAAAGATATAGAACAACAGTGGTTTCAAGCGGAGCTATTTATACTCAAAAGTAAGTAATCTCAATTACCTTACCAAAGGCACATTACTCTTGCTTGTTTGTATGCTTTTATCATGCGTTTTTGTCTTACTAACTCTTTTTACAAAAACAAAAATGCCCAAAAGAACTATTATTTCTCCAGCACTAAATAACCACCAGTTATAACTTACCGGAACATAGTGCGCAACCTCATCGAACATATTCCGTTTACCTGCGATAGTCCAGATATTAGATGTAAGGTGTTTATCTGATATGTAATTCAGGTAATCACTTATAAAGGAATACACTACTATAACACCACCTGTAATAATAAGAAACCATTCCTTTCTTTTCAAATGGGCATTGCAGCCCTTCTCCTGAAAATACAGTACCGAAAGTGTAAGCACTATCATAGTAAGTGAAACCAGGCAAGGTGCCAGTACAGGGCCAACCCAAGGAACGGGAATGAGAAATAAAATATCCCATGTGAATAATGAATCGGGCCAGCCCAGTAAAAGCTTAAGGAATACATAATAAAAAATATCCCACACGGCAAAACAGTACACAAAAAATGCAAATTTTTGTGAAGCATTTTTTCCTGCTATTATTCCAATACCAGCCAGCATTATAATTGTAGCCGCTTCGCGAAAAAATTCAGTTATAGCCATATTATTGCCAACCGGTGTCAGGGGGAAAGCAAAACCATCAGGGTAATATATCTTTCTTAAATACACCACTACGGCCGTTTCTAAAAAACCCATAGCTATACTGAAAACAGTAAGCCATATCATTCGCAATGTTATCTGTTTCATTCGGTAATATATTTCAACGTTCTGCAAAAAACGTATAGTGAAGTAATACTTATACTGTACAGGAAAAAGAAAATATATGGCCCCACGCCATACATAATACCTGCCAAATAGAAACAACACAGCACAATAGCTATGGGTATAAGCACAAACGGCAGAAACCTGACAACAAGTTTACTTACAGTAAATTCAGCAAAGGCTTCATTCTTTATTATTATTGGCAGAAAAATAAAACCGCTCAAAAGCCCCGGCATAAACAGGTCAATTATAAAGCCAGCAAAAAACCATTCAAACACTGCATTCCGATCGGCACACAAAATTGATACAGGTACACTAAGCACAAAAAGTGAACCGGCTCCTATGGTAAATGTTATAAAATATGCTACAATAAGCACCTTAAATCCTTTTATCATGACAATGAAGATTAAATGTTTTTAAATCGTTCTACATGTGTGTTTGGCAATTCTTCACAAAGCTTTTTGAACTCTTCATCTTTAATATTTCCTATATACAGCTCCTTCAGGTTCTTTAACTTATACAGCGGAGAAAAGTCATATATATTATTGTAATGCAAATCAATATATTCAAGATCCTTAAAGATTTCAATGCCTGAAAGGTCTTCTATGGAATTATATCTCAGGTCGAGCCTTTTCAGGTTAGGAAAGCATGCAAATTGTTTTACAGAAATGGTTTGGGTGAAATGCAACCTGAGATCGGTTACCTGGTTGAATATGGAAAGCAGCTTAAACGATTCGTTGGTTAAAAAAACTTCCGAAAAATTTAATATGTGCACTTTATCGGTAAAGTCTTTAGATGTAATGGTGTTATATACGCTCATATCTTCATGGTTCCACGACAACCAATTGTTGAAACGATATTCGTACAATACATTATATAAACGCCTGCAATAGGCCTGCTGAAAATCGCCCCGGTAGCCGAGCGAATCTATTATGGGTTTTACCTGGTCAGGAACATTGGCCCCATTAAGGCTATTATGCTGGTTAATTGAATCTATTCCCTTTGCCTCCCTGGCACCGGAATTGGAATAATATGGTAAAAGGCCCGGCAATACCGAGTTTGATAAACTAAGCAGGTAAACTGTGTCGAGCGAATTAAATTTTTTCACATTATAACTCGTCACAATTTTATCCCAGTCCGGGAAAGCAAGAATTATAAGCAAGCTATAAAACAGCCAGCCATTTTTGCGGAAAAGGTACATATTGGTTTTAGCCTGCCAGATTTTTATCAGCGTGGTTATAAGCCCAATCAGGGTAAGCAACAGGTATACATATACACCAATGCGTTTGTACGTAAGCCCGTATTCGGTTATATACAAATTGTTCCTACATGTAGTAGAAAAAAGCATAAAAGCATTCTGAACAACCCATAAACAGGCAAGTACTTTTATTGCTTTGTTCTTATTATAGAAATTTAAACCACCCCTGAAATAATACAGTATTATGGCAATAGCTACAACAATAGATGTTATGAGCATATTGGTTCCCTGGTGCACATATTGCTTAGGGCTTACACCCAGTGGCAGCTTCTGGTTACCGAACATAAAATCGATATCGAGCACATTCACAATAAGTAAAAGAATGTTGAGCAAGGCAAACAACAATGTGCCTGAAAAATTTTCGTCGGCAATACTTATTTCGCGCCCGAAGAAACGTGTAGGATTGAAATTACCGGCAACCAGGTTATTGGAAGCACCGGCATCAAAGCTATCCATGCCATCAATTCTCTTCTGGTAATAAAAACCATATAACAGGCACAAACCTCCGGCTGTGAATACGATCCAACTCCATGAAATGAAATTCCAGTTTATTTTAGCGGCAAGGGCATCGAACAGTGAACTGGATGAACGATACATTAAAAAGAAAATAACCGTTATAAGCACAGGAAAAACAATGAGCATTGCTTTTCTGCCGGAGCCCATTTTTTCTTCTTGCTTAATCGCTTTCTTCTCTACATAATCAATCATCATGAACACAGGTGATGATAGGTAAGAGTATGCCGAATAAAGCAATGAAAAAACTACGGATGTGTTTGTATCGAAACTTAATGCCGACAAAAGACTGAGTGAAATTACATTTGCAATAACAGAAAGGGTGTTACCATATAACATTACACACACTGCCGACAACAGGCTACCTGTAGCCGCCAATACCCAGTTCCTTCTTATAATAAGCGAGGCATTTTTAATAAGCAGGCAGGCAATTAATACTGCATTGAAAATTAAAAAGTTAATGCCCGCTGTTTCATTATAGAACAACAGGCTGTAAAACAATACAGAAAATGAGAGGATCCAATCGTTACGTTTCATGGTTATTGATTTTAAAGGTTAGTTTTTGTTGTGATTAATTCGAGGTGGCGGATACTGTTGTATATGACAGAAAGCAATATGAACCCGGTTACACCGAAAGAACAATCAATAAGCTGCCACCAGAATGGTATACCCCTTATGGTGCCGCATATAAACGCTAATGGAAAAACCATAATGCAGGCAATACGCCCGAATTGAATAACCCATATATTCCGTACAGGGTCTTTTAAAGGACCTAAAAACACAACTGCAATAACAAGGTGCGAAAATGCCAACCAGTCTGTTCCGTAGGCCATAAAGGGGTAAACAGCAGCCGTGCGTTCTATTCCTTCATATACCTTCTCAACCCAGTCCGATATAAATGCTACGTGGTGAAACGTGAAAAAACTATTCAGTGCACTTATTTCAAGCTGCAGGGGAAAAGCGGTAATACCACTCAGGCAAAGGCATACTATAAACAATAGTATCAGCCTTTTTACCCTACTCCGTATTTGTTGCTCCTGGTTTTTCATTTTGCTTATTTAAAAGTACTTTGAATTTCAAAGTTGTTATTCAAAAAAAATTATTTTCTGCTTTTCAGCAATTGCTCCAGACCATTCAGGTGATCATTAAATGCTTTTCTGCCAGCCCTGGTGACAGCATACGATGTGTTAGGCTTTTTACCGATGAATTGTTTCTTCACTTCCACATATTGCAATTTCTCCAATGCCTGTATATGGCTTGCCAGGTTGCCATCGGTTATGTTCAGCATTTCTTTAATAGTAGGAAAGTCAACCCAATCGTTTACCATAAGAATAGACATAATGCCTAATCTTATCCTGCTCTCAAAGGCTTTATTTAAATCTTCAATTTGGTTTTTCATACTTAAAATACATTACCGTACCATATATTATATGCATTACACCAAAACCAATTGCCCAGAAAAAAATACCATATTCCATAAAACATGATGCTATAAGACCAATTACAATTTCACAAATTCCGAGGTAGCGAATATCGTTAAGCGTGTACTTACTTGCATTAATTAATGCAAGGCCATAGAATATAAGTGTGGCAGGCGCAATAAGGCCCAATACATTATTATAGAGTAATGCAAGGCAAAATAAGCCGCCGGCAGCCAGTGGTATAAAAAGGTTTATAAGCACACGCTTTGCAGTTGCATCCCATATCCCCTGCCCTTTTCGTTTTGCTTTGCGCACGGTAAAAAATATTCCGGCAGCCAGCGAAGCTATTAACACGCATGAGCCTGTAGTGAAACAAAAAATATAAAAATCCATATTGGCTGCACCGTTCTTCAGCGTAGCATATTCGTAATACCGTTGGGCACCTGTATGAAAATGATAAAACGCCACTGCGGCACCTATCAGCGCACATATTCCTGCCGATACACCCGAAAGGCCGCTTAACGAAATGAATCGCGATGACCGTTCCATCATTGAACGGATCTCTGTAAGTGCCTCTAATTGCTCATTTTGCTTGTCCATGGTATTTTATTTAAAAGTACTTTGAGATACAAAGTTAATATAATTTTTGAATACACAAGAACTTTTTTTTATCTAAAAGAATATGCCTGTTTATTTTAGACCTACCTCACCAAGGTCACATCGCCTTTCTTGGTCTGTGTGGTACCATCATAAAATGTAGCGTTCAGGTAATACACATAGCTGCCGGTGTTCATTGCTTCGCCCCTACACTGTCCATTCCATGGAATACTTTTATCGGTAGTTTCAAATACCTTGTTGCCCCATCTGTCAAAAACCATAAAGTCGAGTGTTTTTATACAATCTCCTCGCACATACAG
>Ga0206879_1009_pt2 | contig 47997 bp, 35 predicted proteins | sample Alteio_BWOrgCont_5_FD_152897 | JGI IMG/M metagenome (GOLD analysis project Ga0206879, IMG submission 152897) | Enriched cells from forest soil in Barre Woods Harvard Forest LTER site, Petersham, Massachusetts, United States -... | ecosystem: Environmental > Terrestrial > Soil > Temperate forest > O... | reverse complement strand
CGAGAGAATCTACAAGAGGCTTATAAAATTCAATCGAATTTTCTGGTATCGACCTGCCCTTAATTTCCAAAAAACCTTTGTCTGTGTCAAAGTTAATGGTTGGTGTCTTTGGGCTTCCTTCAATGGCTATTTTTTCCATAATGTTATGATTGTGCGATTTTAATGTTCAATGTAAAAAATGATAAGGCCTCATCAACCGGCATAAAGTTATAATTCAGTTTTTGTCCCGTTTTCCGGGCAATATCAATCATTCCCAGTCCTCCCCCACCTTTATCCGACATCATGCCGTTGTCGAGTACCTGCTTGTAATAATCTTTCAACTCTTCCTTTGAAAGGGTATTGATATGGTCCAGCCTGGCTTTTAAAGAAGCCACATTCGGATTCTGTATATAGTTTCCGGTAATGATATTGTACTGACTGTCCACCTTGCCTATCATGAAAATAGCCGCTCTGATGCGGTTGCTGTTATCCGTTGTTTGCTGCTCGTCCATATGGTGGTACAGATTTTGCAGACATTCGACCAGAACATTGTAAACTTTCTTCTTAATCTTGGGTTCCTCCTGCATGTTATCGAGCTTTGACTCCATAATCTGCAAAATCGAGGTCAGCAATTCTGATGTGATATCCCCTTTGAATGAGAGCATAATATTATTACGCTCCATCCGGTTGTAAAAATCATAGATATCTAACATCATAGCACCAATGCTTTGCTAAAACAATGCGACAAATATATAAAAGGTTGGATAAAAAACAATAAAAAATCAGTTTAATCGGTCTGGAAGATAAAAGTACTTCCATTCATGGTAAGAGAGACGTAATTGTCGCAGTCGCCGGTATGGGCTCCGCCTGAATTAACCGAATAATCAATAATCCGTTGGGACAATCCGCTGGGGCTAATGGCGACAGTTCCGCTGCAGATCCAGGGGCAGGTCTTGTATTTTATCAGGGCAGTCCTGATCACGGAAGTATAGCTTAAGTTAGCACTGCTAACTCCGTTGGCACTGCCGGTCACCTGAACAAATTCATTGAGTTTTCCTGAATTAAAGAAAGTAAATGTGCGTTGACACGACCACTTCAGTGTTGCCCCTGAATAAACGCAAATTCCGTTGTTTACAGTGCAGGTAAGAACGCTGTCATTCTTTGAAATAACAATTGAATCAGCACTGTACGCAGCACCGTTGGAGGAGTAATTAACAAAACTGTCAATTTTCAGTTTAGAAGGATAAAAGCTTACCCATGCCGAACTCAACAGCATAGACAGTCTTCCTTTACGGGTACGTCCGTCAATATCCAAAGTCCCGCTTGGAAGCGGACTTCCGGTAGCGTCCCTGTCAAAATCAAACCAGATTCTGCGGGGCCAGAGGGATCCGGCAATGGCTGAGTCAATGTAGATATAGGGGCCATTTGCACTGGCCAGCTTACTACCGCTAATCCCTTTGGTTGAAACTGCTCTTGAATTGGTAGACGGCACAACGGCTGTAAATTCGGCCTCTGCAACTGCATTGTCGGTGCTCGAGGCTGTTTCTGTGTCAACGGCTGGCTTTTTGCAGGAATAAAATACTGAGCCAAAAAGCATGCAGGCAAAGACTAAAAAACGCAAACCCTTTTTCATGGTAAACCGGGTATAGGACTGTTTCACCTAGTAAATATAAATTAAAATTTGCACATTTGACAATGAAGCCGTTTTTACTGGTGCTGATCGTCTGTGCAAACCTTTCCCTCCATTCCATTCAGGCCCAGACCCCGTTCAACGCATTCCTGGAGTCCTCCGCAACCTATAATAAAACAAGATATTCCGGAGTGTTAATCGGGACAGGGCTGGCTTATTCAGTATCCATGACCTTGTTGTATCAGACCTGGTACAAAAAATTTCCGAAATCGAAATTCCATTTTTTTAATGACAACGGAGAATGGTTTCAGATGGATAAACTGGGCCATGCGACCACCGCCTACAACGTAGCCTACGGATGCTACAGCCTTTTCCGCTGGTCGGGAAAAAGCAACAGCCAGGCCAGCTGGGGAGGCGCTTCTGTGGCAATGCTGTTTCTGACCAGCATCGAAGTATTTGACGGATTTTCGGATGCCTGGGGATTTTCCTGGGGTGATATGGCCGCCAACGTGGCCGGAAGTGCCCTGTTTGCAGGACAGCAATTGGGGTACGGGGAACAAAAATTTTCTCTTAAAATCGGCTGGAACAGAAGCATTTATTCAGAATACCGCCCTGACCTCCTGGGTGAGAATACCGCCCAGCAGCTCCTGAAGGATTACAACGGACAGCAGATCTGGCTGTCCTGCAATATTGCCTCCGTACTTCCGGTGGGAAAGGATTTCCCGAAATGGCTCGACATAGCTGCCGGACAAAGTGTTTCAGGACTTCTCGGAGCAAGGGAGAATCCCGAACTGAAAGACAAATACGGAAAAGAAATTAAATTTGAACGGCGCCGCAGATGGTTCATCGGAGCGGATGTCGATTTTACAAGGATACCAACCAACATCCCCGCTCTTCCCCCAGCATTTCAACTCATCAACTGTTTCAAGATACCTTCTCCTTCCATCGAATTCAGTCCGAAACACAAAACCAGGTTCAACGTTTTTTTTGTAGGGCCCTGAAAAACTTACAATACTCAGCCAGTCCACAGGCGCTGCATTTGGGCTGACGTGCAAGGCAAATGTAGCGTCCGTGCAAAATAAGCCAGTGATGGGCGATAGCTCTGAGATTTTCAGGAATGTGCCGGAGCAGCTGGCGTTCTGTTTCCAGCGGAGTTGTTGCGTTAACGGTCAATCCCAGCCGGGCCGAGACCCGAAAAACATGCGTGTCAACCGCCAGTGCAGGTTTATCATAAACAACCGAAGCGATAACATTGGCAGTCTTGCGCCCCACGCCGGGTAACTTCTGGAGCAATTCGATGTCGCTGGGGACAATCCCCTTGAACTCATTCACCAGCATATGAGCCATACCGACCAGGTGTTTGGCTTTGCTATTGGGGTAGTTGACGCTTTTGATATAGTGCAAGATCTCATCAGAAGAGGCTGCTGCCATTACTTCAGCAGCCGGAAAGGCTTGGAACAGCGCCGGAGTAACCATATTTACCCGCTTGTCAGTACATTGGGCAGATAAGATAACGGCTACCAGAAGCTCGTAGGGATCAGAATACGTTAACTCCGTTTTTGCAAGGGGCTGGTTTTTCTGAAACCAGCCAAGTACAGCCTCATATCGCTCTTTGATTGTCATAATCAGTACCGGATGATTTCCAGAAGCTTTTTTTCAAACCGGTCCTTCGGCAAAAAACTCTTCTCCAGATCGGCGTTCATCGGTACAGCCGTGTCCAGGCTTGCGCAGCGGGTTACGGGTGCATCCAGGTATTCAAAACAGTTCTCCGTGATCAGTGCAGACAGCTCCCCTCCGATCCCGCCCGTAAGCGTATCTTCGTGTAAAATCAGAGCGCGGCCGGTTTTTTTTACCGACCGCTGAATACAGTCTATGTCTAAAGGCGCAAGACAGCGAAGATCAATTAAGTCAGCAGAAATTTCGGGGTGTTTATCCAATATTTCCATCGCCCAATGCACTCCCAATCCGTAAGAGATGATGCTTACTGACGTCCCCTCCCTGAGCAGACTGGCCTTTCCCAGTTCCAGCGTATAATAGTCCTCAGGCACATCCTGGGTAATGCTCCGGTAAAGCGCTTTATGCTCAAAAAACAAAACCGGGTTGCTGTCTTCAAAAGCCGCCAGCAAAAGTCCCTTGGCATCGTACGGAAAGGCCGGGTATATCACTTTTAATCCGGGGGTATGAAAAAACCAGGCTTCGTTACTCTGTGAGTGAAATGGACCTGCTCCTACTCCTGCCCCTGTGGGCATGCGTATAACGACATCGGCAGGTTGCCCCCAGCGGTAATGCGATTTGGCAAGGTTGTTTACAATCTGCGTCATACCTTCTGTCACAAAATCGGCAAATTGCATTTCGACCATGGCCTTGTAACCATTGATCGAGAGGCCAAATCCGGCTCCGATTATGGCTGATTCGCACAAGGGTGTATTCCGCACCCTTTCTTTTCCAAACCTTTCCAGAAGTCCTTCCGTCACTTTAAAGACCCCTCCGTAACCGGCAATATCCTGCCCCATCAGTACCAGGTTGGAATGCTTTTCCATGGCCTGATTCAACCCGTCTGAAATCGCATCCACCAGTCGCTTACTGCTCTTCCCGTCAGATGCCGGCTGTTGTGGACTATTTGCAAAAGCCGCATACATATCACTTTGTTCAAGCTCAGAATCCGGCAAAGGTAGCTTTTCAGCAAAGCTTAGTTCCCAGGCGCTTTCAATTTCTGTTTTAATTTCCTTACTGAAGACCGAAATTTTTTCCTCATCAAGAATCTTTTCGTCCAGCAGAAATTGCTGATAGGTAAGTACGGGATCTTTTTTACCCCAGGCCTGCAGCAATGCCGGCGGTACGTATTTGGTTCCTGAGGCTTCCTCATGTCCGCGCATACGAAAAGTGAGCAATTCAACCAACACCGGACGTGGACTTTCCCGAAGGGACTCAACTAATTTACGGATACCGTTGTACACTTCCAGAACATTATTCCCGTCCAGCTGAACAGCTTCAATGCCGTAGCCTATAGCTTTATCAACGAATTGCCTGCATCTGAATTGTTCGCCGGATGGGGTGGACAAACCGTAACCATTGTTTTCGACCACAAAAAGTACCGGAAGATCCCAGACTGCCGCAACGTTAATGCTTTCATGAAAATCCCCTTCGCTGGCACCACCATCACCGGTAAATACAGCGGTGATGTTTTTGTTTTTTTTCAACAGGTTGGCCAGAGCTATTCCGTCTGCTATCCCCATCTGAGGTCCCAGGTGAGAAATCATTCCAATGATTTTATAATCCAGGGTACCGAAGTGAAACGAACGATCCCTTCCTTTGGTAAATCCCGAAGGTTTCCCCTGAAATTGAGAAAACAGCCTGTTGAGCGGAATGTTTCTGGAGGTAAAAACACCCAAATTTCGGTGCATGGGCAACAACCAATCGTCCTTTTCAAACGCCATTGTAATGCCCACCGAGCCAGCCTCCTGACCGATTCCCGAAAACCATTTTGCAATCCGGCCCTGACGAAGCAATAAGAGCATCTTCTCCTCGACCATCCTGGGTTTCAGCAGAGCTTTATAGAGATCCAGCAGGATTTTTTCAGAATGGGTCCCTCTGTTGAATTGCATGCCGGTAAATTTAGTAAATTGCTTAATGAAAATTGAACATCTGGCAGTTTACCTGATATTCGCGGCCGCCTGCCTATACATCGGGCTGCGCTATTTTAATTTCCGCAAAAAGAAAAGCTGCACGAAGGGTTGCGGGTCATGTGAGGACACAAAAAAGGGTCTTGAAAGTCAAGACCCTTTTTAGGTTTTCAGCCGAAAAAAATTATTTTTTCTTTTCGTCTTTTTTCAGGTCTCCGGCAGCAGCTGTTGAATCAGTCTTTGCTTTGTCGGCTGTGCTTGCAGAATCCATCTTTGCTTTTGCAGCATTTGCCATGGAAGCTTTTTGAACCGAGTCAGCCATAGCAGTGGAATCTGCTTTTTTCTTGTCCATAGCCTTCTTTTCATCTTCGCCTGGACCACATGCAACGATTGCAAGCAAGCCTGCAAAAGCTAAAATACTAAGGGACTTTTTCATTTTCTTGTTTGAGTTTTTAGTTTAATCAGGGCAAAGTTATCTTAATCTGTTTACATAAATCGTTGAAATACAAGTATTTTTCAATAATCACCTGTTCATATCCCTGGTTTTGGGAAAAAATACCTAATTATGCAGCGGAGGATGAAAAAACAATCGGCCGCAAAAAAAAAGGTAAAAAACACATACAACTATCAGCTGCTGCTTATCGGCCTGCTGGTTTCAGCCCTTTATGTACGAACTACCCATTTCGATTTTGTCGGTCTGGATGACAACATACTCATCAAAGCCAATTACAAGTACATAAAAAATATCGGAAACTTTTTTTCAGCTTTCTCCCATGATGTTTTTTACAACCCCACCAGCCCTTCTTCTTCAAGCGGATTTTACTATCGTCCCCTCGTTACGGTTTCCTTAATGATTGACGCCCAGTTTAGCAATCAGAATCCGGGTTTTTACCACTTTACCAATATTTTGATACACCTGTTTTGTTGCCTCTTGTTAGTTCGGTTTTTGTTGGTCTACGGCTACTCTTCCCAACTGGCTTTTCTGGGTGGTCTTATCCTGGCCGTTCACCCTATGCTTTCTCAGGCTGTAGGCTGGATACCCGGAAGAAACGACTCCATGCTGACCCTTTGTATTCTTGCGAGTCTGATCTTTTATAAAAACTACGTTGACACGGGCAACACCAAACGGCTGTTTCTTCATCTGCTATTCTTTTTGTCTGCGCTCTTTACAAAGGAAACGGCCATTTTTCTTCCCATTGTAAGTTTTTTCTGGTATTTCTTGATTCACCTTCCTCAGGATAAGATTCAGGTTAAATTCAGGGAAAAAAATTTTGTCAGAACACTGGCGGGTTACCTGGTTATTGGCTTGATCTGGTTTTTTATGCGCAAGCACGTGGTTGCGGCTACACAGGCTGACCTGTCACCGGCTCATCTGTTACAGACCTTTATTTCAAACTTTCCTGTCTATTTTCAGTTACTTCAGAAAATGATTTTCCCCTATAATTTATCCATCATGTCGGTGGCAGCTGACACGAACTACCTCATTGCTTTGCCGCTTATTGCGCTGGTCATTTTGCTCCTTGTCTTTAGCAAAGGAAAAAGTAAAGCGGCTTTGTTATGGGGATTTGCCTGGTTCAATGTCTTTTTACTCCCGAGTTTTCTGGTCCCCATTCTGACCGGATTTGAACACCGCGCTTATCTTCCGATGATCGGGTTTTTGCTCATGTTGTTTGAAATCGATTTTATGAAGAATCTGGATTTCAGGAAAAAACCGGCCCTGGTGGCTGTAATCGCTGCGATTCTGATTTTTTCCCTGGTCAATACCAGCCAGACAGGCGCCTTTGCCAATAATTTCAGGTTCTGGGAAAAAGCGTCCGAAAATTCTCCCCACTCGGCACTTGCCAAATTAAATTATGGGGCAGCCCTGGTTCAGCAGGGAAGGAAGGAAGATGCCCTTAGAACGTATTGGGAAGGATTAAAAATCAACCCGAATGAACCGATGATACACAACAACATCGCAGTCGTTTATACTGGTGTACAACAGTTCGACTCCGCAAAAAAAGAATTTGCAGAAGAAATCAGGGTGAATCCTGCCTATGCCGATGCCTATTACAACCTTGGTGTTACGTATGAAAAACTTAGGGACACCGCTCAAATGATTTCCAATTGGCAGAAGGCTCTTGAAATTAACCCGCATCAACAGCTGGCCCGAAGAGCCCTGGAGAAAGCCACTCACCCTCCGGGTATTCGGTAGACTTGCTTTAGCAAAGCTTAAAAAGCCCAAGTCTCTTTAAATAAAAAACCCGGTCTGTAAACCGGGCTTTTAAAATCAGGAAAGAAAAAATTATTTCTTTTTTCCGCCTTTTTTTCCGCCTTCTTCTGCTTTTGCAACAGAATCAGCTTTTGCTTTCTCAACAGCAGCAGTAGAATCAGCTTTTGCCTTTTCTTTTGCAGCCATTACATTTGCAACTGAATCAGCTTTTGCTTTCTCAACAGCAGCAATTGAATCTGTTTTTTTCTTTTCCGCAGCAGCTTTTTCTTCAGCGCTTGGACCACACGCAACGAATGTTACCATTCCTGCTAATGCAACTAGTGTAAGTACTTTTTTCATTGGTTTTAATTGTTTTTGGTTAACCGGCGGCAAAGTTAAGTATTTTTATATATTCACCAAATTTTAAATTAAAGTACATTTACCTGCTGAAAGTACATTTACTGGTTGAAAAAATTAGACAAATACATTCTCCTGAAGTTTCTTGGGACGTTTTTTCTGTCTATCTCACTGATCAACATTATTGTAATCATTTTCGATATTTCAGAGAAAATCGAAAGTTTTGTCAGCAAAAAAGCTCCATTACATGCCATTATTTTTGATTACTACATCAATTTTATTCCTTATTTCATAAACCTTTTCAGTCCTCTTTTTACCTTCATTGCGGTTATTTTTTTTACCTCCCGCATGGCTGCCCGGTCAGAAATCGTAGCTGTTCTCAGCAGCGGCATCAGTTTCTGGCGCATGCTTTTCCCTTATATGCTGGCCTCCCTTATTATAGCTTCCAGTTCTCTCATACTGAATAGCTACATTATCCCGTATGCCAATAAAAAAAGGCAAGCATTTGAAGATCAGTACGTTAATGGTAAATACCACCACGACAAGTGGAACATTCACCTTCAGATTGAACCCCGAACTTTTGTGTACATCGAACACTATGACAACGATCAGAATTATGCCCCAAAATTCTCCATGGAAAAAATAAAAAACAATCAACTGAGTTTCAAATTATTGTCGGATGGAATAAAATGGGACAGCAGTAAGGGCAAATGGCAAATTCAAAACTATGTAATCCGAAGAATCAACGGGGATAAAGAACAGCTTATTAAAGGTAAAACCCTCGACACGGTAATAGCCATGAAACCATCTGACTTTGGGCGGAAAGCCAGCAACATTGAAACGATGACCAGCCCACGCCTGAGCAAATACATTCGTGACGAAAAAGAAAAGGGAACCCCTAATATTGAGCTTTTTGAAATAGAAAAATACAAACGGATTGCATTGCCTTTTTCCACCTTTATCCTTACACTTATCGGAGTGTCCCTGAGCAGCCGAAAAGTCAGAGGTGGAATAGGCATGCACATAGGCGTGGGACTTGTAATAAGCTTTTCCTACATTTTATTTTTACAGGTTTCGTCAACATTTGCATCCAGTGGACAGACCACTCCCTTCATTGCAGTTTGGCTCCCCAACCTGATGTACAGTTTTCTTGCGGTCTACCTCCTTCTAAAAGCTCCCAAATGATAAAAACAATAAAAAAATACTGGGATGAAAAACCCCTGTTGCTGATCCTGATTGCAGCCGCCTTTTTCAGATTGCTTGCAGCCGTGTTTTCAAAAGGATACGGAATGCATGATGACCATTTTCTGGTGATTGAGATTGCACAGTCCTGGGTTGACCGCTGTTACGAAAACTGGCTGCCCTTTGACGGATCCAGCATCACCTATCCCAGCGGACACAGCCTTTTCTATCCGGGGCTTCACTTTTTACTTTTTCGTTTACTGGAGCACTGGAATGTACTTGACCCTCAGGTAAAAATGCTGTATGTGCGCTTACTCCATGCGCTTTTTTCATTGCTTACGGTCTATTACGCCTACCGTATTGCCGGGTTTTACTCGGGAGTTAAAGTTGCCCGGTCGGTAGGAATTATTCTTGCCCTGCTTTGGTTTATGCCTATGCTGAGTGTACGGAATCTGGTTGAAGTGGTTTGTGTTCCCTTTTTGCTTATTCCGACCTGGTTCATCGTTAAAAATAAAAAAACAGAACTTTTTTCCCTGTATTTTTTTGCCGGCTTAATTGCCGGCATCGCTTTTTCCATTCGCTTTCAAAGTTCCCTTTTTATAACAGGAATGGGTCTTGTTTTACTTTTTGAAAAAAGGTGGAAAGCGATCTTTGCTTTTGCAACAGGGGTGGTAATCACCGTTGGACTAATACAGGGACTTACCGATTTCATTATCTGGAAAAGACCTTTGGCAGAGTTTATGGAATATGTTCATTTCAACGCGACCCATCCGAATGATTTTGTAACCCATGGATGGGAAACATACCCCCTGTTGATCAGCTGCATCATACTGCCGCCTATCGGTCTTTTCTTTTGGTTCGGATACTTCAGAAACTGGAGAAAGCAACTTATACTTTTCCTTCCTTCGTTCCTGTTTTTCATTTTTCACTCTTCGTTTCCCAACAAACAGGAGCGTTTTATTTTTCCGTTTATTCCGTTTTTTATTCTTCTGGGTTCCATCGGATGGTCAGAATTCGTCAGCTCATCGGCCTTCTGGAATAAACGACGTACCCTGCTGAAGGCTTGCTGGATATTTTTCTGGGCATTAAATACGGCGCCGTTACTTGTTATTTCAGTGGCCTATTCCAAACGAAACCGTGTCGAATCCATGACTTACCTTTCCCACAAAACCGTGCGCACGTTGTTGATTGACGACAGTAATAATGAAAGTATCATCATGCCTCCGCTGTTTTACATGCGCAAATTCCAAAGCAACGCCTGGGGCATCATTCCGGTAACCAAAAACCACGATGCAAAAGCGGCCTATACAGATGTGATGAGTCTGGACAAGACTAAATTTCCGAATTACGTGATTTTCTGGAGCGCTGAAAATATTGATTCCCGGGTGGACAGTCTGAAAAAATACTTTCCATCCCTGAAACCCGAAGCCGTTATCGAACCCGGACTGGTTGACAAAATTGTTCATTTCCTGAATCCGGTCAACGACAACCAGACCACCTACATTTACAGCATTGACGCAAAGGATTATGAAAAAAAATGACAACGGCTCGGGCTTCGTGTATTCGACGAATCCCGGTTTCTTTTCTCCCGGGGAGCAGGATCTGCGCATTCATCTTGATCGCAAAGGCGGAGGTAAAATGATCAGCAGAATCAGCGGATTCAAAGGAAGCGCAGAAAAAATCGAAGAACTCTGCAAACTCTTAAAACAAAAATGTGCCGTTGGAGGGGCCTGCAAGGAAGCCGAAATTATTCTCCAGGGCGATCACCGGGAAAAGCTGATGAAGCTTCTGGAAGGGATGGGATACGGGGTCAAGAAGTCAGGGGGATAATCAACTTACATTAACGAAGAATAGAGGTTTTCGTACATCGGCAAAATACGGGACAATTCGAATTTTTTTGCCTGCTCGTAGGCATTTTCCCTGAATTGTTTTAAACGGCTTTCGTCTTCAAGAAGGAACAGGGCATTCTTGGCCATATCCTCTATATCGCCTACATTACTAAGAAAACCAGAAAACCCCTGTTTGTTTACTTCAGAAATACCGCCCGTATTTGTTGAGATAACCGGCACTTTTGCAGCCATTGCTTCCAGTGCAGACAATCCGAAGCTTTCTGTTTCAGAGGTCAGCAAAAAAATATCGGCAAGCGGAAGAATCTTTTCAGGGCTGACTACTTTTCCCAACGAATGAATATCTCCGCAGGTATCCAGCTCCCTGCAAAGGCGCTGAATATTGCTACGTTCGGGACCGTCTCCGATCAAAATAAGTTTCGAAGGGATTTTCTTACGGATTTTGTCAAAAACCCTCAGCACATCTTCTACCCGCTTCACCTTTCTGAAATTAGAAATGTGAATTGCTATTTTTTCCCCATAAGGGGCATAGCTCAAACGTTGTTCAGGGATCAATTCAAATTTGTATTCCTCCAGATTTATAAAATTGGGGATAACCTGAATCTCTTTGATTATTTTAAAATAGGCATACGTGTCAGCCTTGAGACTTTCCGAAACTGCGGTAACAGCATCGCTCTGATTGATGGCAAAAGTAATCACCGGTTCGAAGGAGGCGTCTTTTCCCAGTAGCGTAATATCCGTTCCATGCAATGTGGTGATAACCGGGATGAAAATTCCCTGGGAAGCCAGAATTTGTTTGGCCATATAGGCAGCGGATGCGTGCGGTATGGCATAGTGCACGTGCAGCAGATCAAGTTTTTCATACTTCACAACATTCACCAGCATGCTGGAAAGCACCAGCTCATAAGGCTGGTATTCGAACAGGGGATAATCGGATACCCGTACCTCATGAAAAAACAGATTCTCCGAATAGGTATCCAGGCGAACCGGATGGCTATAGGTAATGAAATGCACCTTATGACCCTTTTTGGCAAGGGCGATGCCCAGCTCGGTGGCCACAACGCCACTTCCACCGAATGTAGGGTAACAGACAATTCCGATTTTCATCTGTACGTAAAAATACGAAACAAAAAAGAAACTTAGTGGAGGCCCGAATAGATAACGGCCTGGATTTTGCTCCGGATACCTTTTTTAGCCAGTTTATTAATATCCGCATTGGGGTACACCCGGTTGCAAAGAAATACATATACCAATTGCTTATCCGGATCTACCCAGGTTATGGTTCCTGTAAAACCGGTATGTCCGTAACTCAGCGGAGAAACACAGTCGCAAACCGGATTGTCCCTGGGATTTTGCAGATCGGGCTTATCAAAACCGATGGCTCTTCGGTTACCCGCGCAATACTGGCATCGGGTAAATTCATTGACAACAGAAGAATCAAGGTAACGCTCTCCGGCGTATTCTCCTTTCTGCAGGATCATTTGCATGAGCACAGCCAGGTCATTGGCATCCGAAAACAATCCGGCATGACCTCCCACTCCTCCAAGCATGGCAGCGCCCTGATCATGGACATCCCCTTGAATCAGTTGTTTGCGGAATTTGGTATCCAGTTCGGTAGGAACAATGCGGCTGAGATCAAACCGGTCCCTGGGCTTAAACCCCATTGTCGAAAGCCCCAGTGGCCGGTAAAAGGTTTTTGAAACATAGGCTTCCAGGGAGCAACCGCGGTTTTGCTCAATGATTTTTTTCAGAAAATAATACCCCAGGTCACTGTACTTGTAGGTACCAGCGCCTTTAACTTCAGAACTGATGATCATCTTGTAAATCGAATCCACATAATTTTTACAGATATATAAATTTTCTGCCACCCGAAGAGGGAAGGAATCGCACTTAAAAGTGTTGTAGATACCGGGCAGATAATCGAACCGTTCTGAATTTTTTTCCTTTTTCATCGTATGCATCCAAAAGGGAATCCAGTCTTTCAGTCCTGCCTGATGCGTCATCATTTCCCGGATTTGGATTCCTGATTTGTTACTGCCGGCCAGGCCTGCTAATCCCGGCAACAAATAGCCCAGACTGTCATCCAGACTGATTCTTTTTTCCTCCACCAGTTTCATTACAGAAGGTGTTGTTGCTGCAATTTTTGTAACAGAAGCCAGATCGTACAAATCGTCATTCCGGACAGCCTGCTTCCTGTCATAGGTATGGTATCCGAAGGACTTCCGGTAAATTACCTTACCGTCTTTTGCCACAGCGATCTGACAACCGGGATATATTTTTTCTTTTACACCCTCAAGCGCAATGCTGTCAATTTTGCGAAGAACAGAACCTGAAATGCCAGCTTCCTCCGGAATAGTATACCTGAAGCGGCCGATGGGTTTAATTTCAATTCCGATTCCCGCTTTGTAATCGACCGAAGGGCTGACCGGTAATTTACCATCTGCGCCTGTGGCTCCGAAAATAAGCTGGGCCGAAAGGCTCTCCGTCAGTTCATTGTCCTCATAGGAAATCAGAACAGCCTCTGCCAGTGAGAGGCTGTCCAGCTTCCCAAGCACATACGGATTGGCAGCTACATTTACAATGGTCTTGTTCTGGCGCATAATCGCGTTGAGAACCCGAAGTGACTCCGGAGTGAGCCCGAAATTTTTTGCAGGAAGATTATTGGTATTGTTGACCTGTATAATGACAAGATTGTATGCCTTGAGACAGTGAATAACAGAATCAGATTCCTGTGCCGAACCCGTTTTGTCCAGGCCAAAAAAATCTACAGGAGCATAATTCCCCAACATGGACTGAAATCCGTTACAGCCTTTATAGCCCAGAGACAGTGCCGCAATTTTAAGGGTATCAAGTCTGCGCAAGGGAATACGGTTGTTTTTGTTTTGCAAAACAGTCAGCGAAGCTTCAATCAGTTTTCTGTTAATCAGCTCAGCATTAGGAGTATTCAGATCCTTGTATAAGGACTTTAATTCAATCGGCTGATAGTGGTTCAACCCACACCATTGTTTGGCAAGTAAAATTTTCAAACACCTGCGGTCGATTTCTTCCTGCGTGATTTCTCCATTGGCAATGGCATTCTTGATTTCCTTCATCGCAACAGGTACATTCTCTGAAAAAAGCAAGACATCGTTTCCAGCCACAAGGGCTTTGACATCTACAACCCCTGGGTTAAAAAACTTGCTTACCCCTTTCATGTTCAGCGCATCTGTAAAAATCAGTCCCTTGAATCCCAGTTCAGTCTGCAGCAGCCCTGTCACAATTTTTTTTGAAAGAGTAGAGGCCGTATTGGCAGTCGTGTCAAGGGCAGGAACGGACAAATGAGCTACCATAAGGCTGCCCAATCCATTCTGAAAAAGCTGACGGTAAGGATAGAGGTCTACCGAATCGAGCTGAGCTCTCGAATGCGTGATCTCGGGCAGGGTTTTGTGGGAATCACTGTCGGTATCCCCGTGACCGGGGAAATGTTTTGCATTGGCAAGGACTCCGTTATCCTGCAAACCCCTCATATACATCATAGCCTTGTCCGCAACCTTATAGGTGTTCTCTCCGAAAGAGCGGTTACTGATAACCGGATTCAGCGGGTTGCTGTTGACATCAACTACCGGAGCCAGATTCACCTGAATTCCTATTCGTTTGCATTCTCTTGCAATTTCAGCCCCCATCTGGTAAATCAAACTGTCATTTTTTATCGCTCCCAATGACATCTGCCGGGGGAACTGCACCGTACTGTCCAGACGCATAGCAAGCCCCCATTCTGCATCCATAGCAATCAGCAGAGGAACCTGGGCCGCCTTTTGATAGGCATTGGTCAGTTTGGCCTCCCGCTGGGGTCCGCCCTGGAAAAAAATGAGACCGCCAATTTTGTACTGACGGATTAGTTTTCGAATCTCGTTGACATGTTTTTTATCCTTGTTTGAATACGCCGCAACCATGAACAGTTGAGCGATGCGTTCATCCGGAGTCAGGGTTTTTAAGACCGAATCGGCCCAATGGGTTTCCTTCATTTCATAAAAGGGAACCGAATGATCTGACTGCTGAACACCCGGCCGAACAGCCGGCTGAGCGCGAATCGGACTTCCCCAAAGGCAGAAAAAAGGTAAAAAAAAGAATAAAATACGTGTTGTTTTACCTGAAACCATTTATTAAAGTTATTCAATAGACCAACCTGCGAAGGGTACTCCCATTCAACTTATGAACCCCAATTTGTGAATTGCAGCAAATGGAAAAAGAGATTGGATTTATCGTTAATTTTACAATCAGGAAACAAAGTTACGACCAAGAAAAAAAACCTTGTCTGACATCATACAGCTTTTACCAGAATCCGTTGCCAATCAGATTGCGGCGGGAGAAGTTATTCAGCGGCCAGCCTCTGCCTTGAAAGAATTGCTGGAGAATGCTATTGATGCCGGAGCTTCAGCCATTTTAGTACTTGTAAAGGATTCGGGAAAAAGTTTAATACAGGTTATTGACAACGGCAAAGGCATGACAGGAACCGATGCCCGGATGAGTTTTTTAAGACACGCCACTTCAAAAATTTCAAAGGCTGATGATTTGTTTACCATACGAACCAAAGGATTCAGAGGAGAAGCACTGGCGTCTATCGCGGCTATTTCTCAGGTGGAATTAAAAACCCGGCGGGCCGAAACCGAAACGGGTATACGGATTGAAATAGAAGGATCTGAAATCAAATCCCAGAGCTCCTGCAGTTGTCCCGTGGGAACTTCGGTCTCCCTGAAAAACATTTTTTACAACGTGCCCGCCAGACGTAATTTTCTGAAATCCGATCAGATTGAATTCAGGCACATCCTTGAAGAATTTGAGCGGGTAACCATCCCCCATCCTGAAATTTCGTTTTCCCTTCAGCACAACGACCAGTTGGTTTACCGGCTCGAAAAAGGAACATTAAAAAACAGGATCGTTGCGTTGTTTGGAAGCAAAATCAACGAGCGGCTTGTTCCGGTTGAACAACAGACAAACATTATCAGTGTGCACGGATACATTGGAAAACCAGAACACGCGCGCAAAACCAGGGGAGAACAGTTCTTCTTCATCAACGGACGCTTCATTAAAAGCGCCTACCTGAACCACGCCGTGCAGAGTGCCTACAACCAGCTCCTGGGTTCAGACAGCTTTCCGTCCTATTTTATTTTGATGGACGTTGATCCCAAAACAATTGACGTAAACATTCACCCCACAAAAACCGAGATCAAATTCGAAGATGAAAAATCGGTTTATGCCATCCTTCGTTCCACGATTAAACTTTCGCTTGGAAAATACAACCTGACGCCTACCCTTGATTTTGAACAGGAAATGAGCTTTGCGAACATCCCCCTGAAATCAGACAAGGCCTTTATTCCCCAGCCGACAATTAAAGTGAACCCCCGTTACAATCCGTTTGGCTCGGATACTAAAACAGGCGCCTTGTCTTCAGGCAAAGCGAACTGGGAACAATTGTACGAGTCCCATAAATCACTGCCACAAGCCGGGGAAACCCAGGTTCCGCTGATTCCGGTTACTGAAAACCGGAATCCCGTTCCGGAGGATCATTCTTTTTATCAGACGCATGGCAGCTACATTGTTTCCAGTATAAAATCAGGGCTCCTGTTGGTTGATCAGCAAGGAGCACACGAACGAATCTTATTCGAGCATTACCTGACTGCCATTGAAAACGGGAAAGGTGCATCACAGCAAATGCTTTTCCCGAAAACAATTGTTTTGACCACAGCTGATTTTGATCTGGTAAGGGAATTAATGAACGAGATCAGGTCCCTTGGTTTCGACCTGAATGAATTTGGCAAAAATACCTTTTCCATCAACGGAGTTCCGGCCGACACAGGGGATTCAGACGGCGCAACCTTGCTCGAAAAACTTATTGAATCTTTTAAACAAAACCGCAGTGAACTCAGAATGGAAACACGGGAAAACCTGGCACGCTCGCTTGCAAAGAATGCTTCGGTAAAGCCGGGAAAGCTGCTTAATCAGATGGAGATGAAGGACCTGATTGACCGTCTGTTTGCCTGTGCATCACCCCGTTTTTCAGCCTCGGGGAAACACATCATTGCCACACTTACACTTCAGGATCTTGAAAATTTATTTAAAAAACAATCCGCATAATCTGATTTTATGAGCTACCAGCAATACCGCCCCTCCAGTTTTCAGATTTTACCCCCGGTGATAAAGAATTTGCTGATCATCAATGCGATCATGCTGTTTGCTCAATTTGTCCTCAGAAACACCTACCACATGGAACTGAGCGAACTGCTGGGCCTGCACTTCTTTTTTGCCTCCGGCTTCAGGCCCTGGCAGCTGATTACCTACATGTTCATGCATGGAGATATCTGGCACTTGCTTTCGAACATGTTTGCGCTTTGGATGTTCGGCTCCACCTTGGAAAATTATTGGGGTGCAAAACGCTTTCTGACTTTTTACCTGATCACCGGACTTGGAGCTGCCTTTACACATTACGTGGTTGTCTATTTCCAGGTACATCCGATGCTGGAAGCCATCAATGCTTATCTGAACAATCCCGACCTCAAAACGTTTGAAGCATTTGTACAGCCGGATCATTTGAAAATTATTTCCAATGCCATGCTTAGTCAGATGAATGAATTTGCAGCTCATTACAACAGTCTGGAAGCACAGGGTGACAAGGCAGGTATGCTCAGAGCCTCTGTTGAATTTATGCAGAATTACAAAGCAGATTATTTAAACAGTATTCCGCCCATAGTTGGCGCTTCCGGTTCCATTTTCGGAGTGCTGCTTGCCTTTGGGATGCTTTTCCCGAATACGCTGCTCTACCTTTATTTTGCAATCCCCGTTAAAGCCAAATACTTCGTGATTGCTTACGGGGCACTGGAATTGTATTCAGGATTAAGCAACAATCCGGCCGATAATGTGGCCCATTTTGCCCATCTGGGCGGTATGCTTTTTGGATTCATCCTGATCAAATACTGGGGCCACAACCGTACCAATTTTTATTGAGTTGTCATGTCAATTGCCGGGGATATTAAAAATACATTCAGGGGAAACAACAATGGGCTGTCGAAGCTCATTTTCATTAATGTCCTGCTATTTATTACCGGCAACCTGATCATCGGCATTTCGAAAATCTCCGGCTACAACGAACATTTTGTTTACAATTGGTTAGGCCTCCATCCTGCCCTATCCATGCTCCTGTACCGCCCCTGGACTATACTGACTTACATGTTTCTGCAGGTAGAAGTCATGCATATTTTCTATAACATGCTATGGCTCTACTGGATGGGAAAATTATTCGTTGAATTCATCGGCAGCAAACAGCTTATCAACACGTATATTCTGGGAGGACTGTCAGGAGGTATTCTTTTTATAGTGGCAGCAGCGGTTGCCCCCGCTTCGGTATCCGACCTTCCGTTAATTGGTTCATCCGCCTCCGTGATGGCAATTATAGTGGGCGCCGCCTTTTTACTTCCGAATTACCCTATTCAGCTGATCTTTATCGGAGAAATAAAATTGAAGTACATTGCCCTGGCGGCCTTTGTATTGACCAGCATCATCGATCTTACAAACAACACAGGCGGAAAAATCGCACACATCGGAGGCGCTATTTACGGATACGCATTTTTTGTTCAATACCGTAAAGGCATTGATCCCGGGGCTTTTATTTCCCGGCTCTTTTCGGTCCTTGCAAACCGGTTCAAAACACAACATAAAATGAAAGTGGTTCACAAACGACCTGTCAGCGACGAAGAATACAACAGCACCAGGCGTTCAGCCGAAAAACGAATCGACGAAATTCTGGACAAAATTTCCAGATCCGGTTACGACAGCCTGAACCGGGAGGAGAAGGATTTTCTTTTTAAACAGGGAAACAGAAATTAATCCCCGGATGATTAAAAGAGGACTGCTCTTTTTCAACTGCATTGCAGCAGGCCTGTTGCTACTTTCCTGTTTTTCTCCATTTGTCAATCCGGCCCACAACCCGGTTTTTGCTCTTGCCAGCCTGGCTTATCCTCTGCTGGTTCTATTGAACCTGTCTGTTGCAGTTACCTGGCTGCTGAAAAAAGACCGGCTTTGCCTTATTTCCTTTCTGGTTCTGGCAGCCAGCCTGATTGTCCTGAAGGATAATTTTGCATTTCACAGCCGGTCAGCAGGTTCTTCTGAAAAAAACAGCATTAAGGTTAGCTCCTATAATGTCCGGCTTTTTGATTATCAGAATTGGGACAGTGGCTTGCCCGACAACCGGAAAAAAATAATAGAATGGATAAACAAGGACGCAGCAGACGTACTGTGCCTGCAGGAATTTAATACGATCAGATATCCTGGCTATTTATTCAATACTCTGGATACAATTCTTTCCTTGCTCCATCCCCGGGATTACCAGTTTGGCTGTGCCCTTGAAACCAGACTAAACCAGCGATTCGGGTTGTTAACGCTTTCCAGGTTCCCTATAGTTGACCAACGACAAATTGAAATTGATCGCGAGGGCACCAATTACTGCATGTATGCGGATATTAAAGTGGGGAACGATACCCTGAGAATTTACAACATGCACCTTCAATCCGTTAATTTTAGCCCCTGGCCGAAACGGGACAAACTTGGCGCATTCGAACTTTTAAGCCGACTAACCCTTTCTTTATCCAAAAGAGCTGCTCAGTCTGAAGCAATCGCTGAAAACATAAAAAACTGCGGGTACAAAACAATCGTATGCGGAGATTTTAACGACACGCCCAACTCCTTTACCTACAAAAAAATTAAAGGCAAACTCGAAGATTCTTTTCTGGAATGCGGGTCCGGAATGGGATCGACATATGCCGGAAATATTCCATTCCAGCGAATAGATTATATACTCCACAGCAATTCAATGAAGGTTGTTTCATTTGAAACCGGCAGCCAGGCCTTTTCAGACCATTATCCGGTCAGTTGCCGGATTGAAACTGCCCGATAGTCGGTCAATTTTAGTATTTTTGTCCCCGCCAAGAGGTAAGTTCAATCAGAATGAATCAGGCGAAGACAGAATGAGTCAGACGAAAACGGTGGCATTTCACACCCTGGGCTGCAAATTAAATTATGCGGAAACTTCCGCCATTTCCCGTACATTCAAAAACCAGGGGTATACCGAAGTGGATCCTGCCGAAGTCGCCGACATTTATGTAATCAACACCTGCTCTGTAACAGAAAATGCGGATAAAGAATGCCGCTTCCTGGTACGGAACGTATTGAGCAGGTCTCCGGACGCCTTCATTGCAATTATCGGATGCTATGCACAGCTCAAGCCACAGGAAATAGGAAGTATTGAAGGAGTAGACCTGGTTTTGGGGGCGAATGAAAAATTCAATCTGGTCAATTACCTGGAGAATTCTCTCAAAAAAGAGAAAGCGCAGGTTCATTCCTGTGAAATCTCTGAGGTAAACACTTTCATCGGTGCGTTTTCAGCCGATAACCGTACGCGTAGCTTTCTTAAAATTCAGGATGGCTGCGACTACACCTGTTCCTATTGCACGATTCCTTTTGCCCGTGGAGCCAGTCGCAGCGATACGATACCGAATGTAATCCGAAATGCCGAGAAACTGGCTTCAGGCGGAGTTCGGGAAATTGTTTTGACGGGGGTCAATATAGGAGATTTCGGCAATGGACAATTTTCCGGACTCATTTCAGAACTCGATCGTGTACAAGGCATTGATCGCTTTCGGATTTCATCCATTGAGCCCAATCTTTTGAAGGACGAAATCATTGAATTTGTAGCAGCATCCAAACGCTTTGTCCCTCATTTTCACATACCTCTTCAATCGGGATCAAATAAGATCCTGAAAAGCATGCGAAGAAGATATTTGAGAGAATTATATACAGACCGGGTAAAAAAAATAAAAGGGCTCATGCCCTGGTGTGCAATCGGCGCGGATGTCATTGTAGGATTTCCAGGAGAAACCGAAGCTGATTTTATGGAAACGTATTCCTTCATAAATCAACTCGACATTTCCTACCTGCATGTATTCACTTATTCTGAGCGACCGGGAACCGATGCCATTCAGTTTGATCATTCTGTTCCAATGAACGAACGCAGAAGACGCAGCAAAATGCTTCGCATATTATCGGATAAAAAGAGCAGGGCTTTTTACCAGGAAAACCTGCATCGCAACTACCACGTACTGTTTGAACAGGAAAGCAAAAACGGAACGATGTACGGCTTCACGGATAATTACATAAAAGTCAAAACTGCTTTTGAACCAGAACTGGTCAACCAGCTTGTTCCCGTCCGTTTCACCGAAATCGACTCCGATGGACTCATGAAGATTGATCTCCGCTCAGAAGTCCCAACTGTAAACTTTAAACTGATTTAATGTACCCCAACCTCTATTACGCCTTCAAAGATCTGTTCGGACTAGAGCTTGGCTTTTTAAAAATGTTTCAGAGTTTCGGCCTTTTTGTTGCCCTTGCCTTCATTCTGGGAAGCTATGCGTTTTCACTGGAACTGAAGAGAAAAGAAAAGGACGGTTTACTAAAGGCTGTGGAGGTATCTGTTACAGCTAAAAAAACAGTTACATGGATGGACTATTTACTTTCATTGATTCTGGGATTTATCATAGGCTATAAACTATTTTTTATCCTATTCAATTTTGATGCCTTTTTGGAAAACACCCAACATGCCCTGCTTTCTCTAAAAGGAAATGCCATCGGGGGGGTGATTGGCGGAGGCTTAGCTGTATTGCTTAAATTTCGTGAAGCCCGGCAGCTTGACAAAACCGAATTTACGGCTTCCACCGTTTTGGTTCACCCGTATGAGCACATTGGAGCGATGACAACTATAGCTGCGATTTCAGGTCTGATTGGAGCAAAAATATTTCACAATCTTGAAAACTGGTCTGATTTTATGCTCGACCCGGTTGGCTCATTGCTGTCCTTTAGCGGCCTGACCATGTACGGAGGTTTGATAGTTGGTGCACTAGCAGTGATAAGCTATGCGCATAAACACAAAATTAATCTGAAGCATCTGGTTGACGCTTCAGCTCCGGGGTTAATGCTTGCCTATGGAATTGGCAGGATAGGCTGCCAGGTTGCAGGAGACGGTGATTGGGGTATTGACAACACAAGCCCTAAACCGGGAATACTTGGATTTTTACCCGATTGGTTCTGGTCCTACTCCTACCCTCACAATGTTTTAAACGAACACCTGAATGCACCGGTGTTCCCCACTCCTCTGTACGAAGCCCTGATTTGCATCGCCTTATTTTTTGTTTTATGGGGTATCCGCAAGAAAATTTCAGCTCCTGCAACGCTTTTTTGCATTTACTTGGTGCTTAACGGCGTGGAACGGTTTTTCATAGAAAAAATTCGCATCAATACCCAGTATCCTATTTTTGGGCATGGAATAACTCAGGCAGAAATCATTTCCTCCTTGCTTATTGTTACAGGAATAACCGGCATTTTCTGGTTCAAAAAAAAATCTGTCCGTGCTTAATTCTGTTTGTGTAAAAGCCTGCGAACTGACTGAAAAGGTCGGCGCATTTATTCAAAGCGAACTGCACACGATCAGTTCCGGAGACATTGAATCAAAGGGAAAAAATGACTTTGTAAGTTACGTTGATAAAACTGCCGAGAAACTTCTGATTGGAGGTCTTGAAAAGCTTCTTCCTGCTGCGGGTTTTATTGCAGAGGAAAATACACGATCAAACAGAGGTTCAACATACAACTGGGTAATCGACCCTCTGGACGGAACAACAAATTTTATTCATGGACTTCCCTGTTATTCAATAAGTCTGGGATTACTCGAACATGACATCCCCGTTATGGGAATTGTGAACGAGCTGAACTTAAAGGAATGTTTTTACGCAGTTGAAAACAGCGGTGCATTCTGCAATAAGAAGCCAATCCGGGTAAGTAAACCTACCAGACTAAGTGAATCTTTAATTGCTACAGGTTTCCCTTATACAGACTTTGATCAGATGGATCAATACATGAACTTGTTCCGTGATTTGATGGAAAAAACGCACGGACTCAGAAGGTTGGGATCTGCGGCCGTCGATTTGGCCTATGTCGCCTGCGGACGCTTCGACGCGTTCTATGAATACGGTTTAAAGCCCTGGGATGTAGCCGGAGGGAGTTTTATCGTTCAACAGGCAGGTGGAACGATTTCCGATTTTAAAGGCGGAGAAAATTACCTTTTCGGAAAAGAACTGATAGCCTGCACTCCCGGCATCTACCGGGAGTTTCAGACCATCGTATCAAACTATTTTTTAGTCTGAGTTGCTTCTTGGAACAAGCTTACTCAAATCTTATACCCGAAGCGTATCGTTAGACTTATTTCTTCCCCGGCCTCATCATATTTTTCTCAACATGAACCGGCTGTCCGACATTCTTATCCCTGTATTGAATGGGCTGGGAACGACCTGCCGGCACAATTTCTTTATGACTGGCTTCCCGTTCAGGAGCATAAATTGGCTTCCTGGAGTTTTCATCAAAGCCATAAGCATGGCCCACTCCGTTTCCTCTCGGGTAGACCGTGTTGTGGTAATACCTTGGATAATGTGCAGCGTATAATTCGTGATGCATCCAGGGCTGATGTACCATACGGTCGAGGATTACAGTATGTCCGTGGTAAAGGTCGTACCAGGCATACATGGGCGGAAGCACAGGGGCAAATACCCAGGAGCCATTGTCCATGTAAACGAATTCATGATGCCAGACATCGTAATAGACCTGAATATCGGGTAAATAATAATACTGGGTCTGAGGAACATTGTCATAGGCCGGAGCCCAGGTGGGTGCAACTACATTTCCCGGAGGAGGTCCATCAGGCGGAGGTTGCTGCATGTCCTGTCCGAGTCCGACATTCAAAAACAGGAGAAGGCCCGCAAGCACTCCTGTAATTCGCAAAAATAATTTTTTCATGTGTATATAAATTTATCAGTAAATGTATCAATTTTAGTGAAACAAGTGTATTTTATTCGTTTATTTGAGACATGACCCCCGTTTTAATCATAACCTGTGTTGCTGTATATTCAGCCCTTCTTTTTTACATAACCTGGGTCACCTCAAGAAAGGCAAACAACGGAAGTTTTTTTATAGGAAATAACAGTTCGAGATGGTACGTGGTAGCCTATGGAATGATCGGGGCGTCTCTTTCGGGAGTTACATTTATGTCTGTTCCGGGCTGGGTTGGAACCAGTCAGTTCTCCTATATGTTTGTGGTTCTGGGTTATTTTTTCGGATACCTGGTAATTGCCGGAATATTAATGCCCATGTATTACCGACTCAAACTTACTTCGATCTACGGATACCTGGAGCAACGATTCGGTTTTTTTTCGTACAAAACGGGCGCTTTCTTTTTCCTGTTGTCCCGGACCATTGGCGCCGCATTCAGAATGTTCCTGGTAGTGAATGTGCTGCAGACTTTTGTATTTGACGCTTTTGGCATACCGTTCATTGTCACCGTTGCCGTTTTCATTCTCCTCATATTGCTGTATACCTTCGAAGGAGGAATAAAAACGATTGTCTGGACAGATACCCTGCAAACTACTTTCATGCTGCTGGCACTGGTTATATCCGCTTCCATTATGGTAAAACAGCTGAACCTGCCTTTTTTTTCAATGCTTAAAAAAGTCGGGGCCAGTGACTACTCAAAAATGATTTTCTTAAACTGGAACGACCAGCGCTCAAGCATCAAGCAGTTTTTAAGCGGCCTTTTTATCTGTATTGCAATGACAGGTCTGGATCAGGAAATGATGCAGAAAAATTTAAGTTGCAGAAATCTCAAAGATGCCCAGAAAAACATGATCAGCTTCAGTCTGGTCTTGATTTTAGTAAATTTTCTGTTTCTGTTTCTGGGAGCGGTACTTTATTTCTACTCCCAATCCATCGGAATGGGGATACCTTCAAAAACAGACAATCTTTTTCCCATGATTGCGCTGAATCACCTGGGCCCCTTTGCGGGCATTGTATTTGTAATCGGGCTGATCTCTGCTGCCTATCCAAGTGCCGATGGTGCATTGACTTCACTGACTACTTCGGTATGCATAGACTTCCTGGATTTTCAGAAAAAACCGGATTCTTCGGATAAAAAAAAGATCAGGTATGCCGTGCATTTTTCGTTTGCACTTATTCTGCTTGCTGTCATTGTCTGTTTCAGAAATCTGAATGATTCCGCAACAGTGGAAAAACTGTTTAAAGCGGCAGGATATACCTATGGCCCCCTTTTGGGTTTGTTTTTTTTCGGGCTTTTTACCCGCTTTCAGATAAAAGACAAATGGACTCCGCTGATCTGCCTGTTGGCACCTGCTTTTTGCTATATTCTGAATGCGCATTCAAAGCAATGGCTGAACGGGTATGAATTCGGATTTCTGATCCTTCCTTTGAACGGATTCCTGACATTTACAGGACTCTGGCTGATCAGAAAATCAGCCGCCAGAAATCCGGGCTTATAATTTAGTTAAATTTACTGCCAACGATGTGCGGAATAACCGGAGTATGGGCATTTACAGAAAAGGGCAAGGCAGCCCTGCTGCGGATTAAGGATTCCGTACGTACACTCTACAAAAGAGGTCCGGACGGAGAGGGTATCTTCGCTCAGGAAAGCATTGCCCTTGGACACCGCAGGCTGGCTGTTATTGACACCAGTACTGCGGCAGCACAACCTCTGACTGACGCAACCGGCCGTTACACAATAGTCTTCAACGGTGAGTTTTTTAATTTCAAAACGCACAGGAAAACACTGGAAAGCAGTGGAATTGTTTTTAAATCCTCGAGTGATACAGAGGTGCTCCTTTATCTGTTTATTAAGCACGGCCCCTCCTGCATTGAGTTGGTTAACGGATTCTTTTCTTTTGCTGTTTACGATAACCTGAAAAAAGAACTTTTTGTTTTCCGGGACCGGTATGGCATCAAGCCCTTACTGTATTATCAGGACGAAAACATCTTCGCTTTCGCCTCCGAACTAAAAGCCCTCCTGGCTTTTCAGGTGCCCAGGATATTAGATAACACATCCCTTTATACTTATCTGCAGCTCAATTACATACCTGCTCCGGAAACAATATTAAAAGGAGTTTTCAAACTCAAACCCGGACATTACTTAAAAATAGCAGAAGGGCAACTCATTAACAACTGCTATTATACGATACCCTACAGTGCCAACTACAGTTCAACGCTTACCTATTCGGATGCAAAAACAAAACTCCGGCAGCTACTGGAGGAATCGGTTCAGCGACGTCTGATCTCAGATGTTCCGCTGGGGTGCTTCTTAAGTGGTGGAATAGACTCATCTATCATTACCGCTCTTGCAGCCAAACACAGCTCCCATCTGAAAACGTTTTCCATCGGTTACAAAGACGAACCCCTGTTTGACGAAACCAAATATGCCCGCCTTGTGGCCCAAATGCACGGAACGGATCATACGGTTTTTTCTTTGGGAAACAACGATCTGTTTGAAAACCTCTATCAGGTATTGGACTATCTGGACGAACCCTTTGCCGATTCTTCTGCTCTTGCTGTATACATCCTGAGCAAAAATACACGTAAGCAGGTAACAGTAGCCTTGTCCGGAGACGGTGCAGACGAACTTTTTGCCGGCTACAACAAGCATTCGGCCGAATACTTCATTCGCAACAAGGGTTACCTTTCAGGTCTGCTTTCTGTGGGAAATTTTTTCTGGAACCAGTTGCCCAAATCCAGAAATTCAGTATTCGGCAATAAAATAAGACAACTTCAAAAATTAAGCACGGGGGCCTCACTTTCTCCAGCTGAAAGATATTGGCTCTGGGCGGGCTATGCCGGCGAAAAAGCTGTGCATTCCTTGCTGAAATCAGACTGCAATGAATCGGTTTATAAAAAGCGAAAGGGTGATTTGTTGTCCAAGTTGACCAACGATTTCAACTCTGTTTTATTGACAGATATGGACCTGGTTCTCCAAAACGACATGCTTACAAAAGTTGATTCCATGTCCATGGCGAACAGTCTTGAAGTCAGAGTGCCCTTTCTTGATTTTACGGTTGTCGATTTTGCTTTTTCCCTTCCGTCAAAATTCAAGATCAGTCCAAAAGACAGAAAACTTATTTTAAAAGACAGCTTGGGCTACTTACTTCCGCCAGAACTGCTAAACAGGGAAAAACAGGGATTTGAAGTTCCCCTTTTAAAGTGGTTTAAAACCGATCTGAAGTCCCTGATTACGGAAGACTGGTTGGGAAAACAATTCATTGAAGAACAGGCCGTTTTTCATTACCCCGCCATTCAGCAGTTGCTCCGGCAGCTCTACTCTTTGAATCCGGACGAGGCAGTAGCAAGGGTATGGGCACTGATTGTTTTTCAATCCTGGTGGAAAAAGTACATGCTTTAATTGCAACAATTTGATTTAAAAGGTGCCAAAAGTTCTGAGAATAATCAATCGCTTTAACCTGGGTGGGCCCACTTACAATGTGGCCTATCTTACCAAATACCTGTCGCCTGAATTTCAGACGCTTCTTGTCGGCGGAGCAATAGACAGTGCGGAGAAGGGTTCGGATCATATTTTGAAAGAATTGGGGATTGAACCCATCCTTATTCCCTCCATGAAACGCAGGATTAATCCGGTTGACGATTATTTTTCATTCCGGCAGCTGAAAAAAATTATTAAAGAATTCAAGCCGGATATTGTTCATACCCACGCCTCCAAAGCAGGTACAATAGGCCGGCTTGCTGCCATCTCCTGCAAAGTGCCGGTTGTTATTCATACTTTTCACGGCCATGTTTTTCACAGTTATTTTGGCTCCTGGCAAACTTCCGCCATCAAATTAATTGAGCGGGAACTGGCTAAACGCAGTACAGCAATAGTGGCCATCAGTGAAAAACAGAAAGAGGAACTTTCCCGGATTCACCACATTGCAAAGACCGAAAAGATAAAAGTAATTCCCCTGGGCTTTGACCTGGATCGCTTTCAGAACAGGCAGATTGAGAAAAGACAGTCTTTCAGAACAACCTACCAAATAACCGGTGATGAAATAGCAATTGGAATAATCGGAAGACTCGTTCCGGTAAAAAACCACAATCTGTTTTTGGACGCGATTGCATATGTGGTGAAGAACAGTTCCCAAAAAGTAAAAGCATTCATAATCGGAGACGGTGAAGAAAGGCAGAACATTTTGAACCGGATAGAAAATCTGCAGTTAAATACTGTTGTGACCCTGACGTCCTGGATAACCGAAGTGGACTGGGCAATGGCAGGAATGGATATCGTTTGCCTCTCTTCATTCAACGAAGGAACTCCGGTAAGCCTGATCGAAGCCCAGGCTGCAAACAAAGCGATTGTAAGCACAGCAGTCGGAGGTATTGAAAATACGGTAATCAGGGGCAGTACGGCACTGCTATCAGAGGTAAATGATCAAAAGGCCTATTTTGACAACCTTCTCAGTCTGGTTGAAAGTAAAAGTATCCGGGAATTTCTGGCCTCCAGCGGCTGGAATTTTGTACGGGACAAATTTCATTACAACCGGCTGGTGAATGACACCCGACTGCTCTACAGGGAGATGCTGATGTAAATTACTATTTTTTAGTTACTTTTGAACATGAAAAAATTAATTTTGCTCGTTTTTGCGCTTGCCGCATTAACAGGTTGCAGGATTTTAAATCCCAGCCGAATGCTTAAAACGCCGAAAAATTACACGTATGCGGATATTAAAGATTCATTGTTGACACAGGAATACAGAATTTCAGCTAATGACCTGATAGAATTCAAGTTGTATTCAAACGACGGGTTCAAACTTACCGATGTAACCAGCTCTCCGCTTACCACCACAGTGCAAAATGTCAATCAGGGAGGGCAGCAGTATACGGTTGATATTGACGGATTTGTAAAGCTACCGGTTCTGGGCCGGACATTACTCAAAGGCCTTACTGTCCGCCAGGCAGAAAAGGATCTGGAAGAGAAGTACAGTTTGTATTACATCAAGCCCTTTATAATTATTAAAGTGACCAGCAGAAGGGTAACTGTTTTCCCCGGCGAATTCGGAGCCAGCAAGGTAATTCCCCTTGAACATGATAACACAACACTCTTTGAGGCTCTCGCTCTTGCAGGGGGAATTGCCGTAGATGGCAAAGCCTATGAAATTAAATTGATTCGCAGAAATGGAGAGAAAACAGAGGTCTTTCATATTGATCTTTCAACCATCAGCGGATTGAATGAGGGGAACATTATTCTACAGGCAAACGACGTTATTTATGTAGAAAACCGTCTGCGTGTTACTTCAGCAGTTGTCAATGAACTGGCTCCTTTTTTCAGCATCATTTCATCCGTGCTTGTGCTTTACGAGCTGGAACTTATACTTAAATAACGACTTTTGTTAGCCGGTTAGCGCGAATCTTATGTTTCAGGACATTACCAATACCCAGCAGAATTTAGAGCAGTACAAAGAACGATTGGAAAAAATCAGTTCTGAATTTGAGCTGGGCCTGTTTATTCACATCATCCGAAAAAGTATTCTTTGGATTTTACTGTTTTTTGCCATTGCAGCATTTCTATTCTATGCTTATATCCGCTATACTCAACCCATATACGAAGCATCCACAATTCTTCAGCTCCGCTCTGAAAATACGCCAAATAAAATTCTAAACATTCAGTCCTTTACAGGTGCCGATGACAATAACAATTCCCTTTCCGAATCAATTGAATTTCTTAAATCCAGGGACTTTATAAAAAGAACGATATCAAAACTGCCCCTGCAATACAGCTATTTCAACGAGGGCACCTTTAGGTCAATGGAGGCCTATACCTCAAGTCCCTATAAAGTTGAGGTTTCTGATTTTTCCCCCCAGGTTCAGGGGCAGCATTTGTACGTTGAATTCAAGAATAAAACCTCGGGACAAATTTCATTCGTATTGAACAAAATCAGTTATAGTTTTAATTTTACCAATGACCAGTGGATTACAACTCCCTACATCACATTCAAAATTACCATTTTTGATTACAAGGCTATTATTGAAAATGAAAGTCTTGTAAAAAAAACACCGTATTATTTCACCATTAACTCCCTGCAGGATTACGTAAACAGGTGCAAATCCAACCTTCAGGTAAAACTATTAAGCGATGCCGCAAAAACAATACGAATTTCATTCAGTGACAACAACCCCATAAAAGCTGTTGACATTGTAAACAAACTGGCCTCTGAATTTAAGGAGTCAGACCGGGAGCGCAAAAGTGAAAGCGACAATAAGATTATCAAGTTTATTGATGAACAGCTGGACACTTCTTATATTAAATTAAGAGATGCAGAAACCTCCCTGCAGGAATTTAAAAAGGCTCACCCGGTACAAAACAGCGACATTATTGAAGCGGCAAAATCAACCAGGGTTAATTCGCTCGAAGACCGGGTGATGAATAATCAGATTCAGGTTGACCTGTTGGAAAATATTGTCAAAAAGATGGAAGAAACGAACTCCATTGACGCCTACAACCTGATCTCAATTGTAGTTGGAACTGAATACGATGAAGCTGTTCGGGCCCCTCTTGAAAATCTGGAAAAACTTCTTCAACGTAAGGAAGAAATGCTTTACGATGTAACTCCCAATAGCGGTAGTATCCGAAACATCAATTACCTGATTGATATTCAGAAAAAAATGCTTATTGAGACCGTTCGTGCCCTGGAGCAGACGGCAAAAGACAAGGTTAATAATCTGGAAAACAGAACGGACCTGGTCAAAACAAATTATTACAAACTTCCCGAAAGCGAATTGGAATTTCTCAAACTTCAGCGCCTGTACAATATTCATGAAAAGTATTATACGCTTTTACTTGAAAAGAAAACAGAATATTCAATTTCTGAAAAAGGAAACATATCCCACAACATTGTGTTGGAAGAGGCTGTAATCCCCAGCACGCCTATTTCTCCGGATAAAACAATCGCACTTAGTATCTCAATGGCGCTTGGACTACTGGTTAGTTTGCTTTTGGTGCTGATCAGGTATTTGTTGCACAACGAAGTCAATTCTCTCCACGAGATTACCAAACAGACAAACAGTTCAATCGCCACCCTGGGTATCATTCCCAAATACAAAAAGGACATTCCGGTATCCCAGTTGCTGGTGGATAAAAATCCAAAATCCCTTATTGCGGAGGCTTTTCGTTCGGTTCGGGCAAACCTTCAGTTTATTTCAAATGAACCGGGACCGAAAATAATGGCTGTGACTTCCACGATTTCGGGAGAAGGAAAAACGTTCGTTGCAATCAATCTGGCAGGAATTATTGCCTTTGCAGGGAAAAAAGTAATCATTCTTGACCTGGACATGAGAAAACCGAAGATTCACTTAGGGTTTAATGTCCAAAATATTAAAGGGATGAGCACGATGCTGATTGGCAAGGACATCCCCGAAGATTGCATTCAGCATAGCGCGCTTGAAAATCTTGATTTTATTACGGCAGGGCCCATTCCGCCCAACCCTTCTGAATTAATTATCCATCCCCGCATGGATCAGCTGTTGAATTACCTGAAAGGAATATATGATATGATCATTATCGACAATCCTCCTATTGGATTGGTGACGGACGGAATATCAATGATCCAGAGAGCAGACTACCCGATTTATATTTTCAGAGCAGAATATTCGAAACGAAACTTTATTCAAAACCTGGACAGGCTTTACAATGAAAACAAGATCAAACGTCTTTCAATTATATTGAACGGAGTGGATGTTCAGGGCAACCGTTACGGTTATTACAATTATGGCTATGGGTACGGATACGGATATGGATACGGTTACGGGTATGGGTATTACGACGACCATCAAAAGAAAACAGAGAAATCGTTTTTGAAACGATTGATGACCGGATTAAAAAAAGAATAAATGGAATTTACCAGCACCCCATTCGATGGATTATGGGTCATTCAACCCAATGTATTGCAGGATCAGCGAGGCTATTTTTTCGAGTCCTATAACCGGGTTCAGTTTGACCGGCAACTGCCCCCGGTCAACTTCCTCCAGGATAACCAAAGTCTTTCGGGAAAAAATATTCTTCGGGGACTTCATTTTCAGGATCCTCCTCATGCTCAGGTCAAATTGGTCAGGGTGATTAAGGGCTCCGTTATGGATGTTGTGGTTGACATCCGGAAAAAGTCATCCACCTATGGAGGTCATTTCAAAATTGAATTGTCCGAAAAAAACAAGACCATGTTATGGATTCCGGAAGGATTTGCACATGGTTTTATTTCTAAAGAGGAAGATACGGTATTACTTTACAAATGCTCGAATACGTTCAACAAAGCGAGCGAACGCTGCCTGATTTGGAACGATCAGGACCTGAAAATTGATTGGGGAAACGGACATCCGATAATTTCAGAAAAGGATAATCAAGGTGCTCATTTTAAAACCTTTACAAGTTTGTTTTAAGCCTTTGATTTTACTACCTTCGTAAGCTTTTTCACTTAATTTTTCTCATGTTTGGTATCCGTTTACTGACTTACTTTTCGTTTTTTTTAATTGCAGTTTTATTTTCTGTCTTGCTCAACGGATTGCTTTTAAAATTTTCAAAAACACTTGGAATCCGGAATTCGAATGACACCGTGATTCGATGGAGTGAGCATTCGAAACCCTCCTTAGGAGGAATATCTTTTTACCTGGTGTTTCTTTTGAGTATTACCAGTTATTCCTTCATATTCGGAAGCGCATCGATCCTTGAAAACAATCAGTTTTTGGGCATCGTGACGTCCTGTACGATAGCTTTTTTAATGGGTCTTGCAGACGACGCGTACAACACCAAACCATTTTTGAAATTTTTTGTACAGGTTTTCTGCGCTGTTATTCTGATCATTTCAGGAGTTTTTATTCATATTTTTCCCTGGAGTTGGGCCAATTACATCTTTACGATTTTCTGGATCGTTGGAATGATGAATTCCCTGAATATGCTGGACAATATGGATGCCATAACCACCAGCGTATCGATGACAATAATTCTGGCAGCCCTGTTGGTTATTTTTATTGAGCACGACATCTTAACCAATATTCATGTTCTTCTCTTGCTCGGAGTTATGGGTGCACTGACCGGATTCCTTTATTACAACTGGCATCCCTCCCGGTTGTTTATGGGAGATACCGGCAGCCAGTTCCTTGGAGTTTTTCTGGCAGCAATTGGGATTCTGTATTTCTGGAATTCATCTGATTCAACAGGAAATCTTGTTCAGTCCAAGCAATTGTTTGTCAGCATACTCACCTTCATCATACCTATTTGTGATACCACGACAGTGGTCATCAACAGAATTTCGAAAGGCCAGTCTCCCTTTGTCGGAGGCAAAGACCACACCACCCATCACCTGTCGTACCTGGGATTATCGGACAGACAAGTAGCCCTTGTATTTGCCGGTTTGTCTTTCATCTCCATGCTTTGTACCGTGTTTATTACTTTTTTTATCAAAGACTGGGGTTACCTGCACATGATGATATTCGGACTTTATTTCCTTCTCATTTTTGGAATCCTTTTTTACATATCAAGGTCCACAAAGCCCAATCTGGATGAGGGCTGATAAATTTCTGGCTAAAACAAAAAAAATTCTGCTGGCACTGGGCGGTTATCTGGTGCTACTCTTGCTCCTGCAACTGTTTAATTTTTCGGCTCCGGGTTCAGATGAGGAGGCAAAGTATTCGGATTATTTTGTCAATCACATGAAAACATTCGGACTCCACTTGCCGGAGAAACTTGATTTTGCAGGAGAACCTGTGCCATTAAATGATTTCAGTATCATGGAAAGCCTGGACAGGGAACTTCTGGTGAATACCTATTGGCAGTCGCAGACACTCCTGCTTTTTAAACGCGCCAACCGCTGGTTTCCTGTAATCGAACCCCTGTTGAAGCAAAACGGAATTCCGGAAGATTTCAAATACATCGCCGTTGTAGAAAGCGGGTTAACCAACCTGGTTTCGCCGGCAAAAGCGACAGGATATTGGCAGCTGATAGGAGAAACCGCCAAAACGTATGGACTCCGGATTGACCAGGAGGTAGATGAACGGTACAGTATGGAAAAATCAACTCAGGCGGCATGCCTGTATTTTAAGGAAGCATACGCCAAACTCAAAAACTGGACACTTGTCGCCGCCAGCTACAACATGGGAATCAATGGCATCCAAAGTCAGCTGGATTTTCAACGAGTATCGGGTTATTATGACTTGTTTCTCAATGAGGAAACCTCGAGGTATATCTTTCGCATCCTCGCCGTTAAAGAAATTTTATCTCACCCTGCCACATACGGATTTATCCTTCGCAAAAACGATTTGTACCCGCCTCTTCAAACAAGGCAATTAACTGTTAATGCACCAATAAAAAATCTTGCCGAATTTGCGCTGGATAACGGAATCAGTTATAAGGTTTTGAAACTTCTTAACCCCTGGCTTCGCGGTTCCTCGCTGAACAACGAGCAGGCAGAAACCTATTCCATATCACTTCCCCGGAAGGGATTGACGGATTTCAGATGGGATGAATATTCAAATGAAGAAAATTCGGCCCAAACGGACAGTCTTCTGCTTTTTTCAAAATGCGGACACTCAGCTGATTCCTTAACCTCGTCTCAATCCCCACAATGAAAAGTCAAAACCCGGATACACAACAACAGGATACCATTGAAGTCAGGGGTGCCCGGATGCATAACCTGAAGAACATTGATGTTCTTATTCCGAGGAATAAGCTTGTTGTAATAACGGGATTAAGCGGGAGTGGTAAATCATCGCTTGCCTTTGATACCATTTATGCGGAAGGTCAGCGAAGGTATATCGAAACCTTTGCGTCTTATGCCAGGCAGTTTTTAGGCACGCTTGAACGACCCGATGTAGACAAAATAACAGGCCTGAGTCCGGTCGTTTCAATTGAACAGAAAACCGTCAATAAAAATCCCCGATCAACGGTTGGTACAATAACTGAAATTTACGATTTTCTTCGTTTGCTTTATGCCAGAACCTCGGAAGCTTTCTCCTACGTAACAGGAGAAAAAATGGTGCGGTACTCGGATGACCGTATTATTGATTTGATTTCTGAAAAATACAAGGATCATAAAATTCTGATTTTGTCCCCGGTAGTAAAAGGACGGAAAGGGCATTACCGGGAATTACTGGAGCAAACCAGAAGACAGGGCTTTATAAGAGTACGCATCGACGGTGAAGTAAAAGAAATGACCGAACGCATGCAATTGGACAGGTACAAAATTCACGACATCGAAATTGTCATCGACCGCATCGATGTCAAACCGGCAAACAGACACCGCATTGCGGAATCAGTGCAGCTGGCCATGAAACATGGAAAGGGAATCATTTCTGTTCTTCCGTTTGACTCCAAAAACAACGGGAAAGAGGATAACCTTCCTCATTATTTCAGCCGGTTTTTAATGTGCCCTGTTTCAGGAATTTCCTATGATGAACCCCAGCCCAATTTATTTTCCTTTAACTCTCCTTACGGAGCCTGCCCGCATTGCAACGGGCTCGGACAGATCTCTCAGATCGACATCAATAAAATTATACCAAACAAAAAGCTGAGCATAAATAAAGGTGCCATTCTTCCGATAGGAAGTGTCAAAAACAACTGGATTTTCAGCCAGTTGGAAGCCATAGCTGAAAAATACAAATTCACCCTTGACCAGCCTGTTGAACAACTTTCGGAAGAAGCGCTGAATACGATTTTATTCGGATCAGAAGAAGTATTTAAGGTGAAGACCCACACCGACAGTAACGCCAGCAGCTATTCGCTGAGTTTTGAAGGCATTTCAAATTTTCTGGCGCGCCAACAGGATGATGAGCAGCTTTCCCCCTCAATGGAAAAATGGATTCAGGGATTTATGAATCCGGTAACCTGTACAAAATGCAAAGGAACGCGCCTCAAAAAAGAGGCGCTTTATTTCAAAATTTCCGGGAAAAATATTGCGGAGCTGTCCGAAATGAGCATTGCTGTGCTTCAGGATTGGTTTAGTACCGCTGAAAATTCGATGACCGAAAAAAACAGGATGATCGCCCGGGAAATTACAAAAGAAATCAGGACCCGACTCTCTTTTTTATTGGACGTAGGACTTGATTATCTTTCTTTGGGCCGCAGCGCCAGAAGCCTTTCTGGCGGAGAAGCCCAACGGATACGTCTGGCAACGCAGATTGGATCCCAGCTTGTAGGAGTACTTTATATTCTTGACGAACCCAGCATCGGACTTCACCAAAGAGACAACAATCGTCTGATTCAGGCATTAAAAAATCTCCGAGATCTTGGAAATTCAGTCCTTGTTGTGGAACACGACAAGGAGATGATTTTAGCTGCCGATCATGTCATTGACATGGGGCCTAAAGCCGGAATTCACGGAGGATACATCGTTGCGCAAGGCATTCCGGATCAGCTGTCGGGCTTTTCCACACTTACCTGTGATTACATAACCGAACGAAAAACAATTGCGATTCCTCCTGCAAGAAGAAAGGGAAACGGAAAAACACTTTTTCTTCAGTCCGCAACCGGCCATAATTTAAAATCAGTCAGTGTTGCTTTTCCGTTAGGTAAACTCATCTGCGTTACCGGGGTTTCAGGCAGCGGCAAATCTTCTCTGATCAACGAAACACTCTATCCGATTTTAACCAATCATTTCTACAGGTCATCCCGGATGACACTTCCCTACAGGACGATCAAGGGAATTGAACACCTTGACAAGGTCATTGACATCGACCAGAGTCCGATTGGCAGGACGCCCAGATCGAATCCGGCAACCTATACCAACGTTTTTTCTGATATCCGGAATTTGTTTGCGGAAACGCCTGAGGCAAAAATCCGTGGCTACAAGCCGGGCCGGTTTTCATTCAACGTAAAAGGCGGGCGATGTGAGAATTGCCAGGGAGGCGGTCTGCGTACAATTGAAATGAATTTTCTTCCTGATGTTTACGTAAACTGTGAATCCTGTAACGGGAAGCGCTACAACCGGGAAACGCTTGAAATTCGCTACAAGGGAAAGTCGATCAACGATGTGCTCAACATGACCATAGAACAGGCTGTCGATTTTTTTTCAACCATACCTTCCATTATTCAGAAAATAAGAACGCTGAACGATGTAGGGCTGGGATATATAAAACTGGGGCAGCAAAGCACGACCCTGTCAGGAGGGGAAGCCCAACGCGTTAAGCTCGCCACCGAATTGTCCAAGAAAGACACCGGAAATACCTTCTACATCCTTGACGAACCTTCTACCGGACTTCATTTCGAAGACATCCGGATACTGCTGGAGGTTCTCAGTAAGTTGGTGGATCACGGGAACACCGTTGTTGTCATTGAGCACAATATGGATATTATTAAAGTGTCGGACCACATTATCGATCTGGGACCCGAAGGAGGAGCCGGAGGCGGACAACTATTGTTCGAAGGTACACCCGAACAACTGATAAAAAACAAAATAAGCTTTACCGCTCAATATCTCAAAAAAGAATTCCATTCACGCGCAAGCAGTACCCTAAATTAAACCACCTATACCATGAACACCAACGAAGAAGCAAAAATCCGGAAAGCATTCGAAGACAAAACCTGGCAGGAAGTGAAAGCTGCAGATTCATGGCAAATTTTCAAAATCATGGCCGAATTTGTAGATGGCTTTGAAAAAATGAGTAAAATAGGTCCGTGTGTTTCTGTATTCGGTTCAGCACGCACCAAACCTGAAAACCCCTATTACAAACTTGCAGAAGAAATTGCCTTTAAACTGACCAGGGAAGGGTATGGTGTCATTACCGGAGGAGGTCCGGGAATAATGGAGGCGGCAAACAGGGGGGCAAAAGCCGGAGGAGGAAAATCAGTGGGACTTAATATCGTACTTCCATTCGAACAATCCTCAAATTCATTTATTGACAAGGACAAAATCATCGACTTTGATTATTTTTTTGTCCGTAAAACAATTTTTCTCCGCTATTCCCAGGGGTTCATTGCCCTGCCCGGTGGATTCGGAACGCTTGATGAACTGTTTGAGGCCCTTACGCTCGTGCAAACAAATAAAATAGCGCATTTCCCCATTGTGCTTGCCGGAAAAAAATACTGGAGCGGAATGCTGGACTGGATTAAAACAACAATGCTGGCTGAAGAACACAACATCAGCGAAGAAGATCTTGACCTTTTTAAAGTCGTCGACACCGCCGATGAGGCGGTAAAAGTGATTGTGGATTTCTATTCCCAATACCTTCTCAAGCCAAATTTTTAGCACGGACGGTTTCCGTTCTGCCCCCTTTTGGGGATCACCCTTATCAACAGAACACTGTTTGTAAGTTCAAAACCGTACCGGTTTGTCTCCATTCAATTTAAAATAGTTTTGTGACTATACGTTTTTGCGTTCAACTGAACACAAATTTAAAAACCATGGTAAGTAAAAAATTTTTGTTAGGAATCTGTTTATTCCTAGTTACAAAAATCGGATATTCCCAATCTACACTTGACAAGTTTCCTTCCCTGAGTCTGGGGTCAGGCGTTTTAATTTACTATGGGAATATCGGCCAGAACACAGGTGGTCAGTTGAACTCCCAGATAAGCGCATACAGCAGAATCAGAACAGGGTATAATCTTTCCCTGGAACAGAAACTTGGAAAAATCTTCAGCCTAACCGCCACAGGCCTGTACGGCCAACTGGGGCAAAGTGAGCGATCCAGTATTCCGGCAAACAATGTAAATTTTCAAAGCAGCATTTACCAGGGTGACCTGAGTCTGATTATACGGACGGATAAACTATTTCCCAATTCTATGGTCACCCCTTATATCGGTTTTGGAGCAGGGTATCTTGCGTTTGACCCTTATACAGACCTCCATGCTTCAAACGGAGATAAATATTATTACTGGCCGGGAGGCGCGATTATGAATGAACCCTATACGGCGGCAAACCTCAATACAGCCACGCCCCTGGAACGCTCCTATAAGTACTCGACCAAAATGGACAGTCTCAACAAATATGCAAAATCCTCCATTATCGTCCCGCTTACTTTTGGATTCAACTTTAAGTTTACCGACAACTTATCGGCTACCCTCGGCGCCACTTACTTTTTAACTTTTACAAATGCCATTGACAATGCGAACACAGGAAAAAATGATTCTTATTTGTATACAAACGTTTCTCTTAAATGGTCCTTCGGACACGCAGACAGGGGACCCGATAACAAACAATACAACAGCGTGGACTTTTCGAAAATCGAAGACGGAGACAGTGATGGAGATGGGATTAAAGACAGCAAAGACAAGTGCCCGGGAACACCCAAAGGTGTCAAAGTAGATGCGGATGGCTGCCCACTGGATTCCGACGGGGACGGCATTCCTGACTACCTGGATAAGGAACCCAATTCCAAAAAGGGAGCGATGGTCGATGCCAATGGGGTGACTCAAACGGATGAAATGCTTGCTAGAAAACAAGCTGAATGGGATGCTGGTGCAGTTGAACGCAGTCAGGCATTTAATGCAAATCCTTCACAGGAAACCATTTCGAAAATTGAAAAGACGGCCCTTGAAAATAAAAAAGAAAGCGGTACCTCGAAAGCTCTCCCGGCAGAGTTTCAGGCTGCAGATTACAATAAGGACGGATTTATTGAAGCAGATGAAATCAACAAGGTAATCGATGGATTTTTCTCGGGTGATAATGATTTTACAGTAGAAAAAATTAACCGGCTGATTGATTTCTTTTTTGAACAGTAACCAACTAACGACAATATGATCCGCTATTCTGTCCTTCTTTTAAACATGCTTGGTTTTTTTGTATACCAACTGTTTTTTACAGATGGTGTAACAGTAAGCCAAACCGTGCCTGCGTCCATGAGTCCAGGCAATGACTATACAATAGAACTCACCGTAAATAAAGGCAGCATTGGGGGCTTTGCGAAACTACAACAGGATTTGCCGGCCGGTTGCACTGCCACCCCGGTCGAAAGCAAAGGCGCCTCTTTTACCATGAGTGGAAATTCAGTGAAATTCATTTGGACCTCCCTTCCATCCGATGCCTCATTTACCATTTCTTACAAAGTTTCTGTTTCTTCAACAGCTGCTCCGGGCTCAAATGTTTTGGGAGGTAAATTTTATTATGTACTGGACAACCTGAAGCAGTCAGTTGTGATCCCGGAAAGTAATTTTTCAATTGTATCAGGGGCTGTTGCAACAACTTCTGCTCCTGATACAAGTTCAGCTACCGTGACTCCACCCGCAACTGCAACTACTACTCCTGTGGCAACAACTCCTCCTCCGGCAACTACACCTCCGGCAACTACAGCAACCACTACCCCAGCCGGCATTACTCAACCTGAAACCACTCCGCCTGCAACAGCCGTAACTCCGCCACCAGCCACAACAACCGCGTCCTCCGGAGATGGTGGTTTAGGCATTACACGTAAAATTATTGCGAATGCGAGTGCGGATTATACCGTAGAGGTAACAATTAACAGAGGCAAAACTACAGGGTTTGCAAAACTACAGGAAAATATCCCGGCAGGTTTCAGCGCTTCTGCTCTTCAAAGCAATGGTGCATCCTTTAATTTTTCCGATCAAAAGGTCAAATTGGTTTGGATAAATCTTCCGGGAGACGATCAGATAAAGGTAAGTTACAAATTAACGGGATCCGGAGGCCCTGCAAGCATTGATGGATTGTTTTCCTACATCGAAAATGAGGAAACAAAAAAATATCCGATATCAGCAACTGTTATTGAAGGTTCAACTCCGGCAACCGCTATCGTTGTGCCACCTGCAACTATCGCAACAGTGACAGCCCCGACGCCTGCCACAACCACAAACCCTGAAACTGCTGTAACGCCGAAAGTTCCATCTGCTCAAACGGCAGTAAAGTATAAAGTACAGGTATGTGCGCTTCGTCAGTCTCCGGTTGATGTCTCTTATTTCAGCTCCCATTATGGACTTGCTGTTGGTCAGGAGCTCCACGAAGGATGGACCAAGTATACGGTTAACGGGGGATTTAACGAATACAAACCTGCAAGGGATTACCGGGAAGTTGTCAGGGGCAAAGGCGTAGTCAATCCCTTCGTAACTGCCTACAATTCCGGTAAACGTATAACAGTCCAGGAAGCATTGATGATCACTAGTCAAAAGTGGTATCCGTAATATTTGTTATGATCTGTTTTTACTAAATTTGTCTTTATGGGCAAATGCTTCTGTGCCTTTCTTTTTAGTGTTTGGAGTGCCATTGCCTGTGCGCAAAGCGGGTCGGTGGCAATTGTGCCCGTAAGCTCTAAGGATACTTCGCTGAACAAGCCTGCCCAGCTTGTTTCCCGTGAAGCGAAACCTACAGAATTACCGATTGGGTCTGATGTACTAAAACCAATTATTGGCCTGGGTGCCGGCAGTTTGTCCTTTTACGGGGAAATCAATACCAGATCCTTTATACAGAATCCGTCTGTCGGACGGATTGGATATGACTTCAGTCTGTCCCAAAAAATAAACAGCTTCCTTCAGTTCAATTTTTATGCCCTTTATGGTAAATTGGGGGTAGCTGAGGATCAGGATGCTCCGGTGCGAAATGCGAATTTTCAGTCGACTATATTTCTTGGAGGAATTAATCTACAGTATAATTTCGACCAGTTTCTGCCTAAAAAAAGAATTGCAGAACCATTTATTCTGACAGGTATTGAAGGCTTCAATTTCAATTCCAAAACAGACTTATACGACCAAAACGGAAGCTTGTATTATTACTGGTCAGATGGTTCAATAAAGAATATGCCACAGAACAGTACGAATGCGGCAAATGCAGTAAATCTGGTACGAAGCTATAATTACAGCACCGATCTCAGGCAAGCTGACCTGTATGGGTTCGGAAAATACCCGTTGAGCTCCGGTGCCATTCCGCTGGGTATAGGGGTTAATTTTCACCTCAGCGAAAGAGTTGATTTGAATTTCTATACCACCATGCACTTCACCTTCACCGATTATATTGACGGGCTCGGAGGCGTGAAGGACAAATTCATGATGACAGGATTCTCACTTCACTGGGATCTACTCGGGCCCAAACGTCCGGTGGATACCCTGGATGTTCATTGGTATGATGCAGTTGATTTTGCCGCACTGGATGGAACAGACAGCGATGGAGACGGGGTTCGGGACACAGCTGACAAGTGCCCGGGAACTCCACCAGGGGCGATAGTAGATATACATGGCTGTCCCACTGACAGGGATGGTGATGGCGTTCCGGATTATTTAGACAAAGAACCCGATAGTAAACCGGGTGCGATTGTGGATCAGTTTGGTGTAGCTTTATCCGACTCCCTGATCAGGAAGCATTACCTTGAATTTTACGACACAACCAATCAGTACGCAGAAGTCATCACAAAATTCCATGGTCCTTACGAACAGGGCGATTCCGCGCATGCTGTTCATCAGCATGCGCCCCCTCCACCCAATGGAGTTGCTGACAAAGCTATGCCAACTGAATATTCCGTATTGATTGGAAACTTCAAATCCGGACTACCAGCTGCCACTATGTCTAAATTCTTAAGCATACGGGATGTTGAAACCACGGCTCTTCCCGACTCGTCAATTGCCTATACCGTAGGTCATTACTCCAGCTATGCAGATGCTCAAAGCCGAAAACGAAGTGCGGTAAAGGATGGACTTAACGATGCGAAAATTGTTTACAAAAAGGACGGGAAATTTATTGAAGCAACGAGTGACGTACTGGCTTCCTCCAATCCAAAAGATAAAAATCAGAATAAAGACAAAACTGAAAAAGGAGACAAGAGTGCAAACAGAACAAAAACAGATAAGTCGCGCGTCAAATATAATCCTGCCGATATCGACAGAGACGACTCCATTCTTGTTGCAACTACCAAAGGGGTTGTATTTAGGATTCAATTGGGCGCCTACCGCAGAAAAATTTCAAAAACCATTTTCGGAGGCGTTCCCGACCTGATTGAAGTACGCACAGAAGATGGATTGCACAAATACATGACCGGTTCCTATTCCGGCTTTTCAGATGCAGCCAAAAGCAAACTTGAACTTGTTCTGAAGGGATACGAAGGAGCATTTATTACAGCATACAAAAACGGCAAGCGAGTACCGTTGTCTTCCGTAGGCGCTACACCCTCTTCCGGAAAAAAATCAGATCTAAAAGAAGACGTCAACGAAACCGATAAGCCCGTAAATGTGATAAGCAAACAATCGGTTGTCTTCAAAGTACAGGTTGGCGTTTACAAAGGAATGCCCCCTGCCGAGAAACAAGCCCTTTACAAGTCCCTGAATGAACCCGTCGGACAGGAATACACCTCTTCCGGACTTACCCGTTTCATTGTTGGAAATACGAATGATTACAACGAAGCGCTGAAAATTAAAAACAGAATGAATCAGAAAGGAATCGACGATGCCTTTATCATCGCTTACTTCAACGGTCAGTACATCACTATCCAGGAAGCACTGGAAATCACAAAATAATCACCGCAGGTAAATTTTTCGAACCACCGAATAAGCTGCCGATTCAACACGAACCAGGTAGATGCCCTGACTGAAACTTACAGGCAAATCCATTCGTACCGAGCTCTGGTTACTGGAAAAGGAAGTTTGCATGAGGCATTGACCGGTCAGGTCATAAACAGCAACAAGTCCGTTTGCAGGTTCGGCGAAAGACAAAGAAACAAAGATCGAATGATCAACCAGAAGTATGCTAACCTCGTTCGACCTAACCGGGTTCTGAATTCCTGCAGGAACTGAAACCGAATCGACACTTACCAACTGAAAGCTTTGCTCAAACTGATCTGCACAGCCGCCTGTAGCAGCAGTTATGTCCAGAATGTATGGATTGGCCGACAACAGTTTAAAGGTATCGGCAGCATTCGATTTTTCAGTTCTCAGCAATGTTCCTGAATTGTCCTTAAGTGTATAAGTCCACGGACCATTTCCGCTGGGCTTTGCAATAATCATTCCGTTGTTTGCAGTTGAAGAGGTGGGATTAACCGATTGCGCACTTACATTCATGGGTACAGAGAAATGAAGTATAAAACGGGGCGCTTGGGTGGTATCACTGATGGTAAATGCATAAGTCAGATTACTGTTCAGATCGGTAAAAGAACCGGTCAGTTTGTCTTCAAGTATAACGCAGACCCCCGTGATGTCACTCCTGTCCCGAATGGTCAGCGTATACGTTCCCGAAACGCCAACCGTAGTCCTTACCGGCACGTCGATGCTTTGGGTAAGCTCAGCCATGTTATTCAGAATCAGGTTTTTTCCATTGCTCGAATACGAGGTAATAGTCGGGGCATTCAGTTCCCAGGGCTTCATCGCAACGGCATCCTCCATAACATTGTATGCATTCGTATATCCCGATGCAAACTGAAGATACGCGGTACTTGTATAAGGTGTCTCCGTTCCGGAAATTGAAATCTGCATTTTTTTAACTGCCACAGATCTCACTTTAAGAAAATTTCCATCCGCCGTATTTGATTTTTGATTTTCTGCAAAATTCACCGAACTGGCCGTACCATTGGAAACAGCATAAAAAGCCTGACCGTTTGCAATGATTCCGTTTATACGGGTACTTGGGGAACCGGAAGCGGCATATCCCACATCAAACCCTCCTGAATTTTCATCGTAAACATAATAGTAATTGGCAAGACCTGAATTGGCTGAGAGAACATTCGCAAAAGAAAGAGGAGCCGGATAAGGATTGGCCAGAAGTGTATAATCTCCTGACACATTTGAGATAGCAGCAGTATGGCTGCCGCTGATAATAGCACCTGTTGAAAGAAGTGTTACTTCGGGACTCATCACAGTTCCGGGGCTGGTATTGCCCACGTAAACATATACTCCTCCTCCATTTAAGCCGCCTGAACCATAGGCCGAAATCGAATTGCTTGTATTGGTTGCAGCTACATAACTTTGAGTAGAATAATTATACGTATAAACCGAAACAAAAGAAAAAGAAGGATCTGAAGAACCGCTGAATCCTGTAGTGGAGATACTTGTAGTCGAACCGCTGGTATAGCCGCCGGTCCATGCAGAAATAGTTTGTCCCTGGATGGGCCAGCCTATTGTTCTCCAATCGGTGAATCCGTTAACATGACGCTGATAATTTACATTTCCTGTAAAAGTACCGTTGGTCAAATCCCCGATCTGAGCAGTACCTCCTCCGTTAAGCGTATTTCCATTAATAGTGCTTGTCGAAAGCAGTGTAAAACTCTGACTGTTCGTGTTAAAAGTGGCGTTGTTCTGCACCGCCAACTGGTTAATCAGCGTTGCGGTTGCATTCAGATTTACCACTCCCGATGCGCCATTTGCAGCCATATTGTAAAAAGTTGTACTGGTCGATCCTCCGATTGTTTCGGTTCCTGTTCCGCTGAATTGAACCAGGCCAGTGCCTTCAACAAAGCTGGTTCCGTTGTTAACAAAATTACCGGTCAGTGTCAACGTAGCTGGCGGGGTCAGCGTTACACCTGAATTCATCTGTATCGTTCCAAAAGTTATAGCAGCAGTTGCCGTAATAACTGAACTGGCCGTAAAGACGCTGGTGCATCCGCTGTTAATAGTCAGCTGATTTGTTGAATTGGTAAAATTGCCTCCGAATTCAATCGTCTCTCCTGAAATGGTGGTTAAGGTTCCTGAAGTCAGGGTATAACCGGCCTCGAAATTAATTGTGCCTCCTGTTGTTGTATTTGAAATGACCCCGGCAGACTGTGTGAGCGCATTTACAATGGAAATTGTACCGGAACCGTTCAAATTCAAGACCTGATCTGTATTGGTTGTGTTCACTGCCAGGTTAAGACTGGTGATAGTAAGCGAACCGCTCGTTACAACAGCCTGAGTAATCAGACCCGAAGTGGTATTTGTACCTGAGTAAGTAAGATTGGCACAGGTCGCAGTACCTCCGTTAATATTCCAGCTTGTAGTAGCTGCTGCAGTGGGTTGATTGATGGTTACTGTCCCTGATATGTTAAGGGTTTCCGTTGAATTATGTGTCAGAGAAGAATTGGTCGCACTTGCAGTAAAGCTAAGAGAAGGTGCAGAATAGGTATTACCGCCTGTAAGTGAATAGGAAGCTCCGCTGGCAATAATCACATTTCCCGGAAAAGCTGTTCCGCTGCTGCCTCCTATGGTTTTGGAAGATCCCGAAAAAGTAACCGGGAATGCACCTGAAAGAGTTCCTCCGTTATTCACCCAGTTTCCCGCTACAGCAAGGGCATTGCCAATGCTGACGGTTACAGCTGAATTAATCTGAATAGTACCAAAAGTTATGGGTTGTGTCTGCACAAGAGCCGATGTGGCTGTAAAAATTGAAGCTGACCCGCTGTTAAGGGTAAGTACTGAAGTTGAATTGGTAAAATTACCTCCGAACTCAAGCGTTTCACCCGACATAGTTGTTAAGGTACCTGCAGTCAGTGTATACCCTGCCGCAAAGTTATAAGTACCTGCAGTACCTGTATTCTGGATAATGCCGGCCGAGTGCGTGACAAGGCCATTAAAGGTGATTTTACCCGACCCCGTCAGGGAAATTGTGCCATGCGCCAAAGCAAGTGCATTGGAGACCGTTATTGAACCTGAACCCGTCAAAGACAATACTTCATCAGCGGCAGTGGCATTTGCAGCCAGACTGAACGTGCTGATGGTCAATGATCCGGTACTTACAACCGTCTGATTGATACGGCCCGCTGTAACAGTCTGGTAAGAAAGGGTTCCGCAGCTGGCTGTTCCCCCGTTTACGTTCCAGCTGCTGGTAGCAGCAGCAGTAGGCTGATTAATAGTTACCGTTCCGGTAATGGTCAGCTTTTCCGTTGTACTGTGGGTTAAAGAGGAGGCCGTTGCACTTGCCGTGAAAGTCAGGGCACTTGCAGAGAAAACAAGCCCGTTTGAAAGGGATGGACTGGCTCCGCTGGCAACTATAAGAGTACTTGGGAAAGCCGTTCCATTGGTCCCACCTATCGTTTTTCCGGCTCCGCTGAAGGTAACGGTATTTGCCCCTGACAACGTGCTGGCAGCATTGTTGGTCCAGTTGCCGGCTACTGTAATTGCTCCGCCAAGGCTGATTGTCACCGGATTCGTAATTTCAAAATTTCCGAATGTAATTGCAGCGGTTGGAATAATCGTAGCGGTAGCGGTAAACACCTCTGTACTGGCCGCATTAAAAATCAATGCGGCTGTGGAATTGGTCAGACTTCCGCCGAAGTTTATCGTCTCCCCTGCCAGTGTAGTAAGTGTTCCGGCACCAAGGGTATACCCCCCTTTAAAGTTATAAGTACCTGCCATCCCTGCATTGGTAATCGTACCTCCGGTATGAGTAACCAGTCCGTTAAAAGTAATGGTACCTGGTCCAGTCATGGTTACCGTACCATAATTGATGGTAAGAGGATTAGTCACTGTGATAGAGCCCGCGCCGGTTAAAGAAAGTATTTCATCCGCAATCGTGGCATTCACGGACTGACTGTAGGTTCCGATGGTCAGGGATCCGCTTGTTACAACAGTTTGGTTGATACGGGCTGCGGTGGTCGTCTGGTAAGAGAGCGTTCCGCAGCTGGCCGTTCCTGCGTTTACGTTCCAGCTGGTAGTGGCATTTGCCGTAGGCTGATTGACCGTAACTGCTCCTGATACATTGAGGGTTTCCGTTGAACTGTGTGTCAAAGAAGAAGCCGCCGCACTTGCCGTAAAGGTAAGTGCAGGAGCCGAATACGTCAGTCCGTTGGCAAGGGAAATAGTGGCTGAACTGGCGATGATAAGCGTACCTGGAAATGTTGTTCCGTTCGTGCCTCCGATTGTCTTGGCAGCTCCGCTAAAGGTTACTGTACCGGTTCCTGATAGCGTACTGGCCGCATTATTGGTCCAGTTACCAGCTACGATTATATTTCCGGCCAGGTCTACAGTTACCGCGCCGGTAATTTTAAAATTACCGAATGTGATTGCAGCTGTTGGAGTGATGGTGGCTGCTGCTGTAAACACCTCCGTGCTGGTGGCATTAAATACCAATGCGGCTGTGGAATTGGTCAGACTTCCACCGAAGTTTATTGTCTCAGCTGCCATGGTTGTTAGTGTTCCCGCACCGAGTGTATATCCCCCTTTAAAATTATAGGTTCCTGCGGTTCCTGCATTGGTAATGGTACCCCCGGTATGATTTACAGCGCCGTTAAAAGTAATGCTCCCCGCTCCGGTCAAAGTAACTGTGCCATAGTTGATGGTCAATCCATTGGTCACGGTGATAGAACCGGTACCAGTCACCGAAAGTATTTCATCCGCAATCGTGGCATTCACGGACTGACTGTAGGTTCCGATGGTCAGGGATCCGCTTGTTACAACAGTTTGGTTGATACGGGCTGCGGTGG
>Ga0206879_1016_pt1 | contig 48656 bp, 39 predicted proteins | sample Alteio_BWOrgCont_5_FD_152897 | JGI IMG/M metagenome (GOLD analysis project Ga0206879, IMG submission 152897) | Enriched cells from forest soil in Barre Woods Harvard Forest LTER site, Petersham, Massachusetts, United States -... | ecosystem: Environmental > Terrestrial > Soil > Temperate forest > O... | reverse complement strand
ACCATGTAAAAGGAGTCGTTTGTGTCGTTGTCGGAAAATATTGGTTGAAGTTGGGATCTAAATTATTCCCAAAATAACCTTGTGACAAGGAATTTGCTAAAGTTTCTGTCCAATAGTTACTGTGTGGTACGGAGAACACAGTTTGTCCGAATACCATATTTTCAAATTTATTTTCTATCCAGTTGAAAATAACCGGAATTTGTAACCGTTAAAGTCACATCGTCATTGAAGGTACAAGCACCGTAACAGTAATTGTTCATTGTACCGGTATTGGTAAAACTGGAAACAGCGTTAAACGTAGCGCCAGCCAGGCCTATTAAAGGCGCTGTAAAATTCACCACACCATTAAAATTGTTCCTGCGTCAAGATAAAGGCTGGACGTACCGGATGTAAGGTTAAGTTGCAGAAGATCACTTCCCTGTTGAATAAAATTCTGTAATTGAAGGGAACCTTGAAAACCTTGGGATCCTATACTTATTAATTCGCCGGAAGCCATGTAAGCTTTTCCGCCTCTTGTACCAAAAATTATTATTCCATTGGGATTGGTGCTGCTTACAATTATGTTCCCATTAAAAGTATCATCAAAATTGTATTCAAGGGCAAAATATCCTATACCTGAAACAGTAAAATTAATGTCAGCGTTAAAAGTATCACCACCATCGCTGTAATTATCCGAAGAACCTGTTTTGGTTGAGTTTACCGGTTGGTTAAATACTGATCCGTAAAAAAACACGTCAGAAGTGGTAGAGACAATGCTTGCATTAAAAACGGTATTGCCAAAATCTGCAAGAGAACCATTTAAATTAAGTGTTCCGGCAGTTACAACCGACCCTGAAAACGTCGCACTTGTGCTGGTACTAAGCGAGTTTCCATTTAGAGTTAAGGTAGCAGAGTTGATTGTTAACTGAGCAATGCTCACATTACCGGAAAGTGAAGGACTTACGGAAGTGCTGTTTATTAAAACGCTATCCGCGCTGCCCGGGATCCCATTGGGGCTCCAATTGGTGGCTGTTCCCCAGTCGCTGCCCGAACTGCCGGTCCAGGTGTAGGTGGTCTGAGAAAAAACTTTCGTTACTGAAAAAAGACAACAGAGGAACAGCAGCAGAAAAAAACGCTGCTTCAAACCAGAACCAATTTTTACTTTGGATAAAAGTAACCTCATGCTGTTAAAAAAGGGCTTATTTGTAGGTGAACTTCTTTGTAAACAACGTATTGCCCGACTTATCCAGCACAACGTATTGCCCGTACATGGGCGATCCTGCCACAAAATTAGATCCTAACGTCAGGGAAACATTTCCTTGACGACGGGCGTAATTCATCCCACCAGGCAAATTTGCAGACTTCACATCAAATCCAAAGGAAAAACTATTCAGAAGGTCGGTGGCTCCTGGTTGACTACCCAAAGACACAATTACGGCAGACGTATTGGAGGTATCTATTATAGCTTGTATTGTGAACGGAAAAGTTCCGGCTAATGGTCTTGATGGTCTTCCGGCTACTGCCAGAGTTGATAATACTGCTGCCAGGAAGACAAAGGGAGGTAAACGCTTTGACATCTGATTTTTTTATTGGTTAAGAGAGTCCTGCTATATTGCGGCAAATCTAGACCATTTTTTCATACCGGCAACTTGTATTTTAAAAAATAATTTTCTGATTTACTTTCAAGGTAATGTGATTTTAACTCTTTTAATTCTCCGGTTGTCTGCCGCTTCGACGGTGAACAGAATGTTGTTGAACTTTACTTTTTCTCCCCTGCTCAGAATGCGGCCTTCGAGCTCGATCAGAAATCCGGCAAGGGTATCTGATTCGCCTTTGTGTTCTTCGAAAAGGGTTTCGTCGAGACTCAATACCCGGTAAACATCTTTCAGGCTGACCTTTCCTTCAAATACATAGTTTTTCGTATCGAGCCGGGAATAAACGATTTCGTCGTCGTCAAATTCGTCGCTGATCTCACCTATGATTTCCTCGATGATGTCTTCGAGGGTGACCATTCCCGAGGTGCCTCCGTACTCGTCAACCACAATGGCCATATGAATTTTGTTGTGCTGGAATTCTCTCAGCAGGTCATCAATTTTTTTGCTTTCGGGAACAAAAAACGGGGGGCGTATCAGGGTTTGCCATTCAAAATTTTCTTTTTCAAAGTGGGGAAGCAGGTCTTTGATATAAATGATTCCAACGATGTTGTCAAAGGATTCCTTGTAAACAGGAATACGGGAATAAATGGATTCTTTTATTTTTTTTACCAGGTCAGCGTAGCTGGTCGTAAAGTCGAAGGCGGTCACGTTTACCCGGGAATGCATAATTTGTTTAACATCGGTATCCCCGAATTTGACAATGCCCTGCAACATCTTCTGGTCTTCTTTGGGCAGGTACTGTTCAGAGGTCAGTTCAAGGGCATGGGAAAGCTGCTCGACCGAAAGGCTGTGTGTTTTTTTTTTGATGCGGTCGTCGATCAGGGAGGTGCTGAGCATCAGCATAGAGCTCAGGGGGTAGGAAATCTGCACGAGTGTTTTCGCCAGGAACCCGAGCAAACGGGTGACGGGCAGCGGATTCTGAATGGAATATACTTTGGGTATGATTTCGCCGATGATAAGAATCAGAAAGGTGACAGCAATGACCTGAACGGTGAATCCAAGTGCAGGATTGCGGGAAAAATCAAACAGGTTACCGATTAAAAAGCTGGAGAGGATTACCAGTGCAATGTTTACAAAATTGAGACTGATGAGCAGCGTGGCCAGCAGGCGTTCAGGTTTGGCGATCAGTTCAAGTACCCTCAGGTCGTTTTTGCTTCCGCTGTTTTTAAGGGTTTCCTTGTCGCCCGGACTCAGGGAAAAAAATGCACTTTCGGCAGCCGAAATAACGGTTGTCAGTACCAGTAACACAAGCATTCCCAGAATGGTAAAACTCAGGCTAAAAGGGAAGGTCATCTGTGCTTGTATTGGGCGCAGAGCCGGGTACCGGATAGGCCGGAGGGCCGGATGCCGTATCTTTCTTGTCGAGCATAATAAGATTATCTGCTACAATTTCGGTGGTATAGCGTTTCACTTTTTCCTTGTCTTCCCAGGCGCGCGTCCTCAGGTGCCCTTCGATGTAAACATGTGCGCCTTTCTTCAGGTATTTTTCTGCAATTTCTGCGAGGCCTCTCCAGAGCACAATTCTGTGCCATTCAGTATGTTCTACCCGCTTGCCGGTTTTGTCTTTGTAACCTTCGTTTGTGGCCAGGGAAAATTCGGCCACTGGCGTTCCTCCTTCGAGGTAACGCACTTCAGGATCCTTTCCCAGGTTACCTATTAGTTCAACTTTGTTGAGTCCTGCCATGATTTATCGAATTCTGCCATGATTTGATGAGTTCTTCATTGAGCCGTAAATATAAATCTAATATACGAAACCGGCAGCCGCAATTGCTTTTTTCATATAGAGGTCAATCAGCCGGGGAACCGGATACCTGTGGAATTCCCGCCTAGAGGTGAGAATCCAGTCCTTCTGAAGAGGAAGCGGTTTTTTCGGGCGGATTTCAAAAAATCTGGCGAACAGTTGCTGGTGGCTTAGCTGGTGCCTGAATACCGGAGATACGGATTCAATGGTGAGGCTTGTCTTGCCGAACAGGTCTTGCCATTCCTTTGTCTTCAGCAGCTTTTTTTCACTCAGCTCTTTTTTTGTTTCGATCAGGGGAAAATCATACATGTTTTTCCAGATGTCTTTGCCCGTCCGTTTTTTGAGAATGAATTCGTTTTTCCCGGCATTTTTCTGCCGGATTAACATGTAATTAAAATAACGGTTACGGACTTTGGCGGATTTTTCTTTTATTGGCAATTCGTCCACCGTTTTTGTGCTGAAAGCCATGCAGGAAGAACGAAGCAGGCATTCTCCGCAATCGGGATTTTTTGGTTTGCAAAAGAGAGATCCGAATTCCATCAGGGCCTGGTTGTAAAGCGAAGGTTTGCTTTTGTCCAGGAGTTCGTGGGCGAGTTCGCTGAATTCTTTTTTGCCTTTTGTGGAATCGATGGGTGTTCGTATACCGAACACCCGGGACAACACGCGATAGACATTTCCGTCGATTACGGGATGAGGAAGATGGAAGGCAATGGAGGAGATGGCTGCAGCCGTGTAAGGGCCGACTCCCTTAAGCTTCAGAATGTCCTGGTGCTTGTCGGGAAACTTTCCCTTGAGTTTCGAACTGATGTATTTCGCTGTGGCATGGAGGTTTCGGGCACGGGAATAATAACCCAGGCCCTGCCATAGTTTCAGAACTTTTTTTTCGGACGCTGCAGCGAGTTTACTTACCGTTGGAAATTCCCGGATAAACGTAAGGTAGTAGCTCGTTCCCTGGTCGACCCTTGTTTGCTGAAGGATAACTTCAGACAGCCAGATGAAATAGGGGTCACTGGTTTCGCGCCAGGGAAGATCACGTTTGTTTTTGCCGTACCAGTCTATGATTGTTTTTGCAAAATCCATCAGGTGGGGAGTTTTCAGGCAACCGGTGAATTTTCGGGAAACCGGATATCTTTGATGTTCAGCTGAAGCGAAGTAGTGGAATTCCATTGATTTTCTTCAATGCTGTAACAGATTGCAAAGGGCTTGCGTTTGTATATCTCGCTGAAGCTTTCGCCTAAACCGAAAGCGATTGCCTGAAAGGGTGCAGCGTTTGTCCCGGCTTCCCGGAGGTCCATGCGCAGGTGATTGCTTCCTACGATGTGTACATTTCCTGTGTCCACAACAGCCTCCGTCAGAAAAACGGGGGCTGGATTGCCGGGTCCGAAAGGTTCCAGTTGCTTTAAGATGCGCATGAATTTTGAGTTTATACCGGAAAGTTTAAGAGCCGCGTCGATTTCAATTTCAGGAGTAAGTAAATGTTCGGGGATGGTAGAGGAGACCACTTCTTCAAATTTTTTGCGGAAAGCAGCTACGTTTTCGATCTTAAGGGTCAGGCCCGCGGCATACTTATGTCCCCCGAACTGTTCGAGTAAATGGCTGCAGGCATCAATGGCTTCGTAGACATCGAAGTCTTTGACCGAGCGCGCCGAACCGGTAGCCATTCCGTTTGATTCGGTTAACACAATCGTCGGCCGGTAATATTTTTCGATCAGGCGGGAAGCCACAATTCCGATTACGCCTTTGTGCCATTCTTTGTGAAAGAGAACGGTCGATTTGGCCAAGTGCATATCCGGTGAGCAGGAAATAAGCAGAAGGGCTTCTTCGGTAATTTTAACATCGAGGTCCCGTCTTTGCAGATTGGTAATATCTATGCTTTTCCCGAAAACCAGGGCGGAAGGGGCATCTTCTGAGATCAATAATTCGACTGCTTTTTTTCCGTTTTCCAACCGTCCGGCCGCGTTTATTCGCGGCCCTATTATGAAAACCAGATCGTTCAGACTGAGTTCCCTTTTAACTTTGGCCAGTTCAAGCATGGCCTTAAATCCGGGCCTGGGATTGCTATTGAGACGCTTCAATCCGAAAAAAGAAAGAATACGGTTTTCGTCCACCACCGGAACAACATCTGAAGCGATACTTACCGCAACGAGATCGAGCAGTGAATCCAGGATTTCGGGATCGGGTTTGTGTTTTGAGCTGAAGGCCTGTACCAGTTTAAATCCGATACCGCAACCCGATAGCTCTTTGAACGGATACCGGCAATCGCTTCGTTTGGGATCGAGCACAGCAACGGCATCCGGTATTTCACTTCCGGGTCGGTGGTGATCGCAAATAATGAAATCGATGAGATGCGAATTTGCGTATTCAATTTTGTCAATAGCCTTGATTCCGCAATCGAGGGCAATGATTAAACGGTATCCGTTTTCCCGGGCCCAGTCTATTCCCTTGAAGGAAATACCGTAACCTTCGCCGTACCTGTCTGGGATGTAGTAATCGATTTGGGAATGAATGTTTTTGAAATAGGTATATACCAGGGCTACTGCTGTAGTACCATCTACGTCATAATCCCCGTATACAAGAATTTTTTCGTTGTTTTTCAGCGCCTTTTCGATCCGGTGAATGGCTTTGTCCATGTCCTTCATCAGGAAAGGATCGTGCAGCAGTTGAAGGCTGGGGCGAAAAAAATCTTTGGCTTGCTGAAAAGTTTGTATGCCCCGCTGAGCCAATAGATTTGCAATGGCCGGATCAATTCCCAATTCAGCGCTGAGGTGCCGGATAAGGGCCGGAGCAGCCTTGGCCTTTAATTTCCAGCGCCTGATCATTTTTCAACACCCTCCTGCATCAGCAGGGTCTGTCTGCGAATGGATTCTTTGTGGATGAGCTGGAATATTTTCTGAATAAATTCACTGTCCACAGACTTTGAACTTGCGAAGGCCGAACGGGTACGGAGTATTTCGAGCCAGCGCTCGAGTTGCAATACCGTTAGGTTGTTTTCCTTTTTGTAATCTCCTATTTTGTCAATGAGTTCCATGCGCTGAGCCAGCGAATGTATAATTTCTTCGTCTACCTGATCGACTTTTTTTCTCAGCAGGGAAAGGGTGCCGGTAAACTCTGTTGATTTGCAATCGCTTGAGCGAACGACCAGATTGCTGAGCAGATGGCCCAGGTCCTTTGGTTTTAATTGCTGCTGGCTGTCACTCAGGGCCCGATCGGGATCGAAATGAGCTTCGAGCATCAGTCCGTCGAAATTAAGGTCGAGTGCCTTCTGGGAGATTTCGGGAAGTAGTTCGCGGTTTCCGCAGATATGGCTGGGGTCGCAGATGATCGGGATATCCGGAAAATAGGTTTTCAGCTCGATCGGAATTTCCCAATGCGGCGGGTTGCGGTAGATTTGCGGGACGTGTGTGTAGAACCCCCGGTGAACGGCAATGATGCGGTTAATGCCTGCCTGGTTGACGCGTTCGAGTGCACCAATCCACAATTGCAGGTCGGGATGAATCGGGTTTTTGACCATTACCGCAACTCCTGAACCTCTCAGGACATCGGCAATTTCCTGAACCGAAAAAGGATTGCCGGTAGTACGGGCCCCTATCCAAAGAATATCCACTCCTTCTTTGAGCGCCTGTTCGACATGTTTTGCATTGGCAACTTCGACGGCCGTCAGATATCCGTATTTTTCTTTTACTTCCCGAAGCCATTTTAAGCCGGCCCTTCCTGCCCCCTCGAAGGAATTCGGTCGTGTACGCGGCTTCCATATTCCTGCCCTGAAAACGTGAACCGCATTGAGCTCTGCCAATTCCGCAGCTGTTTTAAGCAGTTGTTCACGGGTTTCGGCTCCACAGGGTCCGCTGATGATGAGTGGACGCTTAACTACCGGTATCCAGTTTTGTAAGGGCTCTATGTGGAGTACGGGGTTCATCGTACGGACTGATCGTTTTTGTATTTCTGGTTTTTCAGTTTGCCGTTTTCGTCGTATTCCTTCCAGATGCCTTCTTTTTTTCCTTTGAGGTATTTGCCCAGGGATTTGGGATTTCCGTCTTCGTAGAATTCGGCGTAATCACCTTCGAGTTCGTTGTTGACATATGTACCCTGACTGCTGATATTGCCGTTCTCATAATAGGTTTTCATCGGGCCTTCGAGATTGCCGTCTTTGTACATGTATTCTATGCTGACCTTGCCTGCGACATAATACCATCTGGTAAGACCTTCTCTTTTGTTGTTTACAAACAATCCTTCCTCCTGCAGTTTAAAATTTTCCTGGTTGTACAGTTTTTTAATGCCGTTGATTTTACCCGAGTGGTAGGGTGTTTCTGATTTTGGCCTTGCCCCTGATGAATATTCTATCGTCACTCCGTTAAGGCTGTCATTTTTATATGATTTTTGCAGGGTTAAGGATCCGTTGCGGTCGGTTTCGGTATAAAGGCCGTTGCGTTTTCCGTTTACCCAGCTTTCTGATTTGCTTACCTGTGGAGGATTGGTGCCCGAATGAAAACTTACCCAGCTTCCGTTTTTCTGGTCGTTGCTGTAGTATCCGTACCATTCGAAGCCTCCGGTGACTTCTTTCCAAAAGCCCTGTTTTCTGCCGGACTGGTCGATTTTGTTTGTATCACCGGGTGCGAAAGGGGCTGCACTAACAGCGAGCGAGGCTGACAGGAATAGCGAAAAAAAAGTGGTTTTCATAGTGTGTTACGCAGGATTGTCCGGGAGCAAAGATATTTTATTTTCCCCCGACTACAATGACTATTTCACCTTTCACTGTGCCGGTGGAAAAATGGGAAATAAGCTCCTGCAGCGTTCCTCTTCTGGTTTCTTCGTAAATTTTACTGAGTTCCCTGGATACCGATGCCTGGCGCCCGGGGCCAAAGATATCGGAGAATTCCTGAAGGGCTTTTACCAGGCGAAAGGGAGATTCGTAGAAAACCATTGTGCGGTCTTCGTCTTTCAGATTTTCCAGGCGGGTTTTACGGCCTTTTTTCTGGGGAAGGAATCCTTCGAAGCAGAAGCGGTCACAAGGCAGGCCGCTGTTTACCAGCGCCGGGACCAACGCAGTTGGTCCCGGCAGGCATTGTACTGCCAGGCCTGCCTTCACGGCTTCCCGTACCAGCAAAAAACCCGGATCAGAAATCCCGGGAGTTCCGGCATCGCTCACCAGGGCGATCACCTCTCCGTTTTGCATTCGCTCTATGAGTTTCTGCACGGTCTGATGTTCGTTGTGCAGGTGATGCGAAAACATCGGTTTGCTTATTCCGAAATGATTCAGGAGTTTGGCGGTCGTGCGGGTGTCTTCTGCCAGGATCACATCCACTTCCTTTAAAATCCTCAGCGCGCGGAGGGTAATGTCTTCGAGGTTGCCGATGGGAGTGGGAACTATGTAGAGCTGGATATTCAATGGGCAAATTTAACCTTTTTAAGGTCAAAAATTGGAGCGTTTGATTGTATTACCTTTGATCGCATTATCCGAATAGCCTGTTGTCCCAGACAAAAATTTCCCGTTTAATCAGTTGAATTTTCTTTTTGAAATGGGGATGGTTCGTGTTGATTACATAATTGAAGGAATCTTCTAGGTTATCAGTGAAAATTCTTCTTTTGGGATAACTGTTGCCTAAATTCGATCGTAATTCTAAAACAGTTAAGGCTTTGCTTTCACTGGTATAAATGACGGCTTTCTTTTCGAATTAATTAGAAAGGACATCCGTAAAATCTCTCAGCAACTTAAAGGCCTCTGTAAACTTTGTCAGGGGAAGCGTTTCGGGTCTGTCGTAGATATCGTGGTAGGCTTTGATTCCACCGAGGGTATAGATGTAGAAGCTTTTGACTCCGCTTTCGGTAAAGAAGAAGTGATCACTGATTCGGGCTTTGCCACGGGGCTTGATAAAACTGAAATACGCCTTGGTGTCGTTGAGCTTCTTCAGCAAATCGAATTCGGTTTTGAAAACAGTGGCGTTTACAACGCAGATTCCTTCGTCTCCGGTACCGATCAGGTCGAGGTTGATCAGAAATTTTATGCGGCCGAGTTCAATTAATGGATGCTCAACGAAATAACGGGAGCCCAGTAGTCCGGCTTCTTCACCTGCGAAGGCCATAAAGACGACAGAGCAGGTGGGCGGGTGAACTGAATAATAGCGGGCCAGGCAGAGCAGCATTGCACATCCGCTGGCATTGTCATTGGCACCGGGAAAATAAGCGGTACTTCCCATTTGTCCCAGGTGATCGTAATGTGCAGTGAAAACCATGAAACTATCGGGGTGCTGCGTTCCGCAGACATACCCGATGACATTTTGAGTTTGATGATCCTTAATAAAACGGTTTTTAATATCAACTGCAATCGTCACTTTTTTATCTGTAAAAGAAGGGATTTTTGACAAGGCTGAGTCGAGAATATCTATTGTGCAATAGGGACCCGTTTGAACGGAAGCGTCCCAGGTTAGTTTTTTTCTAATGAATAGCAGTCCGGCTGGCCTGGAGGAATTTTCTTTTTGGTTTTTCAGCAGGTAAAATTTTTTAGTTGATATTTTAGTACTGAGGTAGTCTGTGGAATCGGCAATTGCAAATTGCCCTTTTATCGAAGGACAATCAGCCCGTACCAGGAAATCTTTTCCGGGGATCAGTTCGTTGCCTCCGATTCTTATATGAATCGGAGTTGGAAAAGTGTTGATCGGGAAAGAGAATGTTTGAAAATAAGCTGAGGAGGCCGAATTGGGGCCGGCGGAGGAGTTGGGACCAGAGAAGGAATTTGGAAGAGGTTTCAGACCCAATTTGAGGAACTGACCGGCAATAAAATTTGCTGCTATCCGGTCTCCGCTACTGACATAGCCTCGTCCGTGCATTCGTGGACTGCATAAGCTGTCAATGCTGCTGTGGGCAAAAAACAGGTTTTGTGTGTCCGGGTTTTCTGTGGCGATAAGGGATTGAGCAAAAGTGAAGGACTGGAGGAAGAGGACCGATAGAAATGAGAAAGGAACGGAGATGGCTAGTCTGAAATGAAATGAAAGACCACGACGGTTTTTCATTTCAGTTTTTTCCGGACCATTTTTAAAAATTTATCAGCAAACGCATTGTCGTCTTTCCACTTGTAGATTCCACGTATGCTGTTCAGAAAGGCTTCGGCTTCGCTGTAGGATGGATAGGTGTTCAGCTGGTTGAGGGCAGCATTGTATTCGTTTTCATTTCCCTCAAACAATTCAGAAATGAACTGAAATTTATCGTTGATTCCTATTCCTGAACGAATGTCTTCCGTTTTTTGGGAATGTTTAGCTGCAGCTTTAAATCCCAGGGTGCTGCCGAATAAATCTGTTTGAGCAGTTGACGGGTTTATTTTCGCGTCGCTCTCATTGCCCTTTGTATTCAGGTAATGGAAGATGATAGCCTTCTGATGGAGTTTCTCGATTTTTGTGACAATGGATTCCAGTTCGAGCTGAGGTATGTGATCCTGATCAAGCGTGTTATCGAAATGTTCCCTGATGTTTTGGATCAAGCCTTCAATCTCCTTTCTGATCTGAATTTTGTCCATTTTCCCGAAATATTTTCAGTTAAATTAGTAAAATATTTCGCTATGTCCCTGACTTTAGACGATAACCCAACGTCCGGGTACCCAGAAGGATCTTCCCCATCTGTCATAGGACCAGTAGCCGCCTACCCAGGAGCGGTGAGGTGCATAATAGGCAGCGCCAACGGCAAGGCCAACCCCCAGGCGCGGTCCCCAGTAGGGGCCATAACCTCCCCGATATCCATAACCTCCGCGGTATCCATATCCATAACCCCCTCGGTATCCGTAACCACCATGGAATGCTTCTCCGCCACGGTATCCGTATCCTCCGTGGAATCCATATCCACCTCCGTGATATCCGTATCCGCCCCGGCCGGCATATCCGCGTGCTTCTGCACTATTTACTACCGCTGTGCCCAGCATTAAGCTTAACATCAGCACTGCAATTTTTGTTTTCATTTTCTTAGGTTTTTTATTCTGGATAATTAGGTTTTGCTTTCTTAATATATTAGATGCAAGAAAAGTGCCAAAGTTTAACGGGTAAATTTACTACCTTTGTTAAGGAGTGTTAATTTCGTCTAATTTACAGAGGATGAAACATTTAGTAAGGTATTTTATACAAGGTCTCTTAACCGCTGCGCCCCTTTTTGTAACCATTTATATTCTTGCAGCGCTTTTTAACGGGGTCGGGTCGGTGATGCATTCGCTTGGAATTACAGTCCATCCCAACATCGATCCCCTGATCGGTTTTTGCGGTGTGGTTGTACTGGTTATTTTAATCGGCATGCTTGCTTCCAGCCTGGTTTTTCAATCCCTTATGCTGGTTATAGACCGGACAATCGAGCGTACATCGTTTATTAAAACCATATACAGTTCTGTAAAGGATCTGCTTTCGGCGTTTCTGGGAAGCAAAAAGAAATTTGACAAACCGGTTCTGGTATTGGTGAACAAAGAAACCGGAAATCAGCAACTGGGTTTTATTACCCAGACCGATCTGACCTACCTGAGTATTCCGGAAGGCAAAGTTGCCGTTTACATGCCGCATTCCTATGCATTTTCAGGCGTACTGCTTATCACCCCTAAAGAAAACGTTACGGTACTTGATGCCAAGTCGGCTGAGGTAATGAAGTTTATCGTTACCGGGGGCGTAACCGATATTGATTTACCGAATCCTTTAAATTGATAGTTAAACGTTACATTTTTTCTAAAAACTAAGCTCATGAACCTGAAAAAGCGCATCCGGCCCCTTCACCATCTGCTTCCGGCCATTGGCCTTTTTTTAACACTAGCCTGTTACGGTCAGAAAATTACTGTTACCGAGTCGGGAGATGCAGTAGTTACAACTGTTTACGAAGCTGATCCTTCGGATATCGTATCGGATTGGAAAAACCTGATGAAGAAGTATGGGGCCAAGGTTGATGCCGGGAAGGACAAAATAGTTGCCAAGGGAGCACTAATTAAAACCATGTCGGCCGGCACCTGGGATGTTACGGCAACGGTTGAAAAAGTGAAGACCGGGGAGGTGAAGCTCACTGTTATTTTTGATCCCATTGCTACAGCGGGCGCTACAACGCCCGACCGTAAAGTGTACATGGAAACCGGGAAGGGAATTGTAAGGGATTTTGCCGCTAAAAGCAGCAGCGAGGCCTTGTCTAATTTGATTAAGGACAACCAGAAAACGCTGGACAAACTTAACAAACAACAGGACGGAATAGTAAAAGACAATGCGGGTCTGGCCGGCGATAATGAAAACTACAAGAAAAAAATTACTGATAACGAGCGTCAGATTACGATGAACAAAGACAAAATAGAAGCGAAGAAAAAAGAAATCGATGCCCAACAAAAGGTGGTTGACGGAATAAAGGAGCGGCAGAAAGCGCTCAATTAGATTTATGCGGAGTATATGCATCTTTTATTACCTGAGTCTCGCCGGCTGCATGGCCTTGTTTCAGGGATGCAAATCGGGAAGCAGTCCTCTTGCGGCCGATTCGCAGTTTTTTCCGTCTGCACCTTCCACCTGGCTGAAGGCCAGATTTTCGGAAGTTGTTCCCCAAACTATTTTGAGCGATACCTGTAAGGCATCTTTGACAGTTCAGATAACTGAAACGGCTAAACGTATTCCTGCCGATTTTTTTATCGGTATGCCCCAGTATAATACCGAGCAGGGGCTGGCACTGAGTACAGTTTCTGCAGGCTTTAAAGACAACCTTGGAAATCTGTGGTTCGGAACATTTGGAGCAGGAGTCAGCCGTTACGACGGTAAAGCTTTTGTTAATTTTTCATCTGAACAGGGGCTGGCCAATAACAATGTAACCTGCATAACCCAGGACGATTCAGGAAATCTTTGGTTTGGAACCAGTGGTGGCGGAGCGAGTTGTTACGACGGATACCGGTTTGTAACGTATTCTGCCAAAGAAGGTTTGATCGGGCCGGATATACGAAGTATCGTAAAAGATAAAAAGGGTTTTCTCTGGTTTATTTCCAGAGCAGGCTTGAGTAAGGGCAATCCCTTGTCTTCACCTCTGCAGTTTAAAACCTACAAGAGCGAGGCGGGTTTTCCTGTGATTGGTTTAAACTGCATGTATGAGGACAGACCGGGGAGGTTCTGGATCGGAACGTATGGTATGGGCGTGTTGCTGTTTGACGGTGAAAAAGTGTATAAGAAGTACACAGAAGCGGATGGACTTGGAAGCAATCGGGTGTATTCTATTCTCGGCGATAAGTCAGGCAATATCTGGATAGGTACAGAAAATGGAATCAGCTGCCTGGATTTAAAAACAGAAAAAATAACGGTACTAAAATCTGTTCAGGATATGGAATTAAAAAGAGTAAGCTGCTGTAAGGAAGACAAAGCCGGACTGCTTTGGTTTGGCTGCCAGAATGGTGTTGTTTGCTATAATCCGCTCAGCGGATTCAGCAGTTTTACCAGCAAGCAGGGGCTTTCGGTTGATGATGTAAGAAACATTACCGAGGATAATGAAGGCAATCTTTGGTTTGGTACTTTTGGAGGCGGTATCTGTCGTTTTGACGGGAAGGGTGTTTTGAACTACACGCCTGCACAGGGATTGTATTCGAATTTCGTTTTCAGCCTGACGGAAGACCGGTCAGGAGATCTGTGGATGGGTTCGGAAGCAGCCGGGGTTATAAGGTTTAGCTGTCCGGATCCTTTAAGCAAGGCTTGCTGTTTTACGGATTTTAACCGCAGCCTTGGTCTTGAAGGGCTCACCTGCATTAGCGTTACCCAGGATCGCTCAGGAGATTTCTGGATCGGAACATTGTCCAAAGGCGTTTGCCGTTTCAGTCCCGGGGATTCCAGCGGAGGCAAAGCTCATTATACATTTATCTCGACTGCGCAAGGTCTTGTAAACAACACAGTCTGGAGCGTTTTGCAGGATAAGGATGGTTCCATGTGGATGGCTACCAGCGGAGGGCTGAGTCATTACAGTCCTTCAACGGGGTTTTGCAATTACACTGTCGGCCATGGACTTAGCAGCAATGCAATTCGCTGCATTACACAGGATAGGTCGGGCCGGATCTGGCTTGGAACGGCCGGAAACGGGATTATGATTTTTGACGGAAAAACAGTTGCCTCCTATTCGGGGGTGAATGGGTTTCCCTATAAAAATGTATGGACCATACTGGAAGACAAAAATGCCAACATATGGATTGCCGCAGATCAGGGCTTGTTACGCTGTGATGCCCGATCCGTTAAAAAAATGGATTCACTTTCTGTTGTCCGTTATACCGTACAGCAGGGCTTACCTGACAATTACCTCTGCAGTCTGGCAGAGGATGAGGAAGGCACGATCTGGGCCGGCACTAACAAAGGAATTGCCGGTTTGAGTTATGCCTTGTCACCTGGCTTAGCCAAGGACTCAGGTACTGTTAATCTTGAACAACTACTTCCCGGTTCGAATTCACTGAACAATGCGGAGCTTGGGGCTTACCATCCTGTTTTTGAAGTTTACAATCAGCAAACCGGCTACGCGATAAAAGACATCAACACCGGAAAAGGAGGGATTTTTGCAGACAGCAAAGGAATACTGTGGGCTGCAACGGGAGATGTGAAAACGGGTCTTGTGCGGTTTGACCAGAAGGCACTTCACAAGAATTGCCTGGTTCCTTCGCTGGCGATTCAAAGCATAAAAATCAACCAGCGGAGCGTTAACTGGAATGACCGCGACAGCACGATGAATTTATTTTCGGGATTGAAATACGACAGCACCTGCAAATTTTATCCGGTGCCCTTGAACCTTGCTCTTCCCTATGATTACAATAATATCAGTTTTGAATATTGCGCCATTGAACCCGCAAGGGCCAACCTGATCAATTACCAATATCTTCTGGAAGGATACGACAAAGAATGGAGCCCCGTGTTATCGAAAACAAGTGCCACCTTCGGAAATATGCACGAAGGAACGTATATCTTTAAACTCCGGGCGCAAAGTCCGGAGGGTATCTGGTGCGAGCCTTTGTGCTATGCCTTTACAGTAAGACCTCCCTGGTTCAGGACCTGGTGGAGCATAGTGCTGTACCTGCTTTCGGGTCTGGCGCTTTTCAGATTCATCATCCAAAGAAGAACAGTTGCTCTTCAGAATGAAAAACAAGTGCTTGAACGTTCAGTAAATGAGCGAACAGTTGAAGTCGTCAAACAAAAGCAATTAGTGGATGCTAAGAATTTGCAGATTACCGACAGCATCAATTATGCCCGTTATATTCAGGAATCCCTGCTCCTGAGCGAAGATGATATAAAAGTGGTTTTCCCTTTCGATGCGTTTGTGTTTTATCAGCCCAAAGACATTGTAAGCGGAGATTTTTACTGGTTTTCTTCTGTTCGGACCGGAACCGAAACCGTTTATGTTGTTGCCGCTGTGGATTGCACGGGTCACGGAGTTCCCGGGGCTTTCATGTCGATGATCGGGAATATGCTGCTCAACAAGATCGTAAATGAGAAGCAGATTACAGACCCTGCATTGATTCTTAAAGAAATTCAGAATGGGATCTCTGATTCTCTTCACCGGAAAAACAGCGCCGGCGTTTCACAGGATGGGATGGATGTCTCTATTTGTGTGATAGATACTACCAGTCAATGCATGCATTATTCGGGAGCTATGCATCCGGTTTACGTAGTGAGCCGTATCAAGGGTTCAGACAAAAAGGAAATTGAAGTGATTAAGCCAACAACGTTTTCAATTGGCGACCGTATTTGGATCTGGAATGATCATATACCCAAAGAGGTGGAGTTTGAAAACCACAGTATACCTCTGCAAAAGGGAATGATGATTTATCTTTTTTCTGACGGATACCGCGACCAACTAAAGGGAGCGGAAAAGGAAAGGCTTGGCGTGACCCGTTTCAGGCAGCTATTGTTTGAGATGGCTGACCTGCCCCTTCAGGAGCAAAAGGAAAAGCTGAAGACAGAACTTGAAAACTGGAAGGGCAGTACAGAACAGGTGGATGATATTCTGGTGATAGGCGTACGGATTTGATCAGACCTCGTTTATTTGATCAGGCCCCGTTTATTTGATAATGCCCTGATTTTTTGCTAAATTAGGGGGTCAACAAACTCAGGGCAAGTTGAAGAAACAATGCGTCTTTGCGGTACTTTCTGCCATTTTCGGTTCGTTTGGTTTTGGTTTCGGGCAAAAGGTTTCTTATTTAACTGCCTGGACAAAAGTTCCCTTTGATCATAATTTGTTTATTGAAAATATCGGTCAGTTTGATACGGTTGTTCCTTCCCGGCCGGTCATAAAGTTTCAGGCTTCCCTTGGAAAGGTAAAGGCCAATTTTACGCCTTCCGGAATTGTATATAAGTATACCGAATACCCGGCCCGAAAGACCGGGCCGGACCGGGAAGAAATGGAGAAGGAGGGGGAAGATACCGAATTTGTAAAACCTGTGCAACATTACCTGAACCTGACCTGGGAGGGATCGAATCCGGATGTACAGATTGAAGTTCAGGAGTTGCAGCAACAGTATTATACGTATCCTAAAGGAACAAAGGATACGTATAAGGTTAGGGTATTCAAGAAACTAATTTACCGTAACATATATCCCGGTATTGATATTGAGTACGGATTTCCGGGAACCGGAAAAACCGGCTTGAAGTACACTGTAGTTGTTCATCCCGGGGCAGACCTTTCGATTGTAAAATTGAGGTACAGCGAAGTCCGGGTTTCCCGTATTGATTTGAACGGTAATGCTGTTTTCGCAACCGAGATAGGAGAACTGACGGATCACGCTCCGGTAAGTTTTTATCAGGGCGGCGGAGCCGTTTCTGTTTCCTACCGACTGGAAGGGCAGGTTGAATCCTTTCTGATAAAGTCCCCGATCGATAAAAGCCAGACACTCGTTATCGATCCCTGGACAACTGACCCACTGTTCGCCGCACCTTATGACGATGTTTTCGATGTGGACTATGATAACCTTGGGAATGTATACGCCTATGGAGGTTTTGATCCTTATCAGCTGACCAAGTTCAATGCCGCAGGCGTGCAGCAATGGACGTATAATACTGTTTTCCCCAATTCCTACGGCCTCCCTTATTACGGTGACTTTGCGGTTGACAGAAAATCAGGTAGCTCCTATTGTGTTGATGGCGCTGAACGCAACGGGGCCTACGCGGATAAAGTAAGTACGTTCGGGGCGCTGCAGGCTCAGTACACCGGAAGTCCTTCCTTTCTGGAAATGTGGAGGGCGGTTTATGACCCCTGCAGCGGGAACATCGTAATCGGCGGTGGCGGCACAAATGCACCCAATCCACAGGCCTGTATGCTTGACACCAATCTGGTTACCCTTACCCCTGTGAATTCTCTGGGAGTTACAGATTTTGGACATGATATCTGTTTGATTTCTTCAGATCCTGCCGGTGGTGTCGTTTATATGGCAACTACCAAGCCCCTCATCAGCCCGGATTTCGCCAACGATGTGTTTTCCCTGCCGCTTCCTGCTCTTACTCCGCCCGGATTTGTAACTCCTGACGGTTTTACATTTGCAGAGGTTGCTTCTATACCTTATGTCGGAGTAATGGTAGGGGACGCCAACGGGATGAACGGTTTGGCTGCCAGTCCGAATTTCCTTTATATGTATGACGGAGCCACACTTAAACAAGCCAGTAAAACAACAGGCGCTACAGGCAACAGTATTGCACTGAACACGAAGTATTTCAGATGGGGAGGCCTGGATGCCGATTTTTGCGACAATGTGTATGTTGGAAACCAGACCAACCTTCAGATTTACAATTCAGGCCTGGGACTGGTTTCGACCATCGCGCTGCCCGATACGGTTTACGATGTGGTGCTGGGCGCAAATGATAAAATCGCTTATGTCGGCGGACAAGGTTATGTCACAGAAATCACGCTCAATAACCCTATCCCTGTAAATATAACCCATACGGTTACTTCAACCTGCGTTGCCTGCAACGGTACGGCGAAATCCACACTCCTGCTATGCAACAATCCTCCTGTACCAGCTCCCACCTATTCCTGGAGCAACGGTCAGACAACGCAAACGGCAACGGGTTTGTGTGCCGGAAATTATACGGTTACCATATCTGTTGGTCCGCCATGTACTGCTCCCATGCTATTTCTGGACAGTGTGGTTATTCCTGCTTCAACGGGTGCCACTCTTGCGGTAACCCCGGGCCAGACCAATGTTAAATGCAACGGAGCTGCCACCGGAAGTGCTACTGTAACACCTACCAATGGAACAGGTCCTTACACGTATTCCTGGACGCCGACGGCACTGGGAACTTCTTCAACAGCTACAGGGCTCGCTGCCGGAACCTATACTGTAATTTCGAATGACGCCACCTGTCTTTCAGACACCACAATTTTTACGATTACGCAGCCTCCGGTCCTTACTGTAAATGCAACGACTGTCAATGCGGCATGCGGAAGTTCGGATGGCTCGGCTACTGCAACGGGCAATGGAGGAGCCGGGGGATATAGCTACACCTGGAACGGACCGGTATTGGGTGCAACGGATAACGGGCTCGCTGCCGGAAATTATACGGTTACTGTTACAGATGTAAACTCCTGCACCAATAGCGCCGTTGCCATTGTCGGCAACACCGGCGGCCCGATGGTTACGATGGGAGCTCCCAGTTTATTGAAGTGTCACGGAGATAGGACCGGAACGGTCAGCGCAACTGCTGTCGGAGGCGCAGCTCCATTAACATACAGTTGGGCGCCGGCAGGAGGAACCGGGGCTACCGCTTCGGGTCTTGGCGCCGGAGTGTATACCCTGACCGTTGAAGATGCGAATGGCTGCAAGGTACTAAATACAGTGACTTTTCCCCAGCCGGCGGCACTTACGCTGACTGGTACAGGACTAAGTACGTCCTGCAGCGCTATCTGCAACGGGCAGGCGGTTGTGATTCCTGCCGGGGGAACTGCTCCCATCGGAGCTTTATGGAGCACAGCAGGAACCGGTCTGAGCGTTAACAATCTCTGCGCCGGAACTGTGAGTGTTACCCTTACCGATGCAAACGGTTGTCAGAAGGATACAACAATAACGGTTCCTTCTCCCACAGCACTTGTAATTACAACTTCCAGTCTTTCTGCCAAGTGCAATTCAAACAACGGTAGCGCAAGTGCCACGGCTACAGGAGGTACTCCGGGACCTGGAGGGTATACGTTCAGCTGGAGTAATGCGTTTACAGGCCAGGTTGCTTCCGGGGTAGCCTTTGAGGATCCGAATTTAATCACGGGAATTTATACAGTGACTGTAACCGATAATAATAATTGTACCAATTCGGCGACTGTCAATGTAGGAAATCTGAACGGGGTCAATGCGAGCATCGGGAATCCGGTACCTGTCAGTTGTTTCGGTACTTGTACCGGCAGCGCCCTGGCCCAGGCCAATGGAGGCACAGGGCCATATATATACGCCTGGAGCAATGCCGTCGCTGCCGCTGCGAATCCAAATCTTTGCCAGGGTAGTTATACCGTGACCATTACCGATAATAACTCCTGCACCTCTTCAGCCGTAGTACAGATTACCCAGCCTCCTGCACTGACGGTTCTTCCTCCTAATCCTGCTGCACTTTGTGCCGGACAGAACGTTTCTGTAGCTGTCAGTCCGGCCGGCGGTACCCCTGCTTATACGTACAGCTGGAGTCCCGGTGGTATGACAGGTTCAACGGAAAGTTTGCAGCCCCTGTCCAGCACGGTTTATACGGTTACCGTGACCGATGCAAACGCCTGCCCCGTGGTTGTAAACATTGCGGTCACTGTGAATACGGTGCCTGCGGTTAGCTTTGTCGCCGATACGCTTTCGGGTTGTGTTCCGTTGTGTGTTGTTTTCAAAGATAAGAGCACTGCAGTGCCGGATCAGGTTAATACCTGGTCCTGGAAATTCGGCAATGGGGATTCATCTGCTCTGCAAAATCCTAAGGAATGTTTTACCAAGGCAGGTGTTTATTCGATTTCATTGTGGGCTGAAACGACCCAAGGTTGTTTTTCGTCTGATACCATTCAGAATATGATCACGGTTTTCCCCATTCCTCACGCGGCCTTTACTACGGATCCGAGCTCGGCAACGATTGACAATCCGATCTTCCATTTCATGGATCAAAGTACAGGAGAAAACTCCTGGCTCTGGAATTTCGGAGACACTTCAGAAACGGCTCTCAGTACAATTGAGAACCCGACTCATACCTATGCCAGTAAGGGCACTTTCTGTACCAAACTGATTGTGAAGAATGCAGATGGTTGTGTCGATTCTACAACTCTTTGTGTGGTTGTCGGACCTGATTTCGAATTTTTTATCCCCAATGCATTTACTCCGAACGGGGATGGCCTGAACGATACGTTTAAGGGTGAGGGGATAGGAATAGTCAGTTACGAAATGATTATTTTCGACCGCTGGGGCAATCTTATTTTTACGACTTATGACCTGAATTTCGGATGGAATGGAACGGCAAACGGAGGAAACCAGATTTGCCAGCAGGACGTTTACGTGTATAAGGTAGTTTTAACGGATGTGTTCAACGTCTATCATACCTATATTGGTGACGTTACGTTGATTAAGTAGCCCGCAGGGCTATAAATAGACTTGTATTCACACTGTTTTGATGCAGAGTTCTTTAAGCTGCTCCCCGCTGATCCTCGATGGCGCATTGATCATCACATCCCTTCCTGTATTGTTTTTCGGGAAAGCAATGTAATCCCTTATGCTGTCTGCTCCGCCGAAGAGCGAACACAGGCGGTCAAATCCGAAGGCAACGCCTCCGTGAGGGGGAGCTCCGTATTCGAATGCATTGAGCAGAAAGCCGAACTGTTCTTTGGCTTCTTCTTCTGTAAAACCCAAACGTTCGAAAAGCCGGGATTGAACGTTGCGGTCGTGTATCCGAATGGAGCCTCCTCCGACTTCGACTCCGTTGATGACCATGTCGTAGGCATTGGCTCGGACAGAACCGGGATCGCTTTCAAGCAAATGCAGATCCTCAGGGTTCGCCGATGTAAAAGGGTGGTGCATGGCAAACCAGCGTCTGGCTTCTTCGTTATATTCCAGTAAGGGAAAGTCGATAACCCATAAACAGGAAAAGGTGTTGGGATCACGCAGATTCAGACGGCTGGCCATTTCAAGCCGGAGTTCGGACAGGGCCTTTCTTGTCTTATTTGTTTCCCCGGCAAGGATCAATATCAGATCGCCGGCCTGGGCACCAAAGTGATCGGCCCATTTTTTCAGATCCTCAGCACTGTAAAATTTATCGACGCTGGATTTAAGCGATCCGTCCTGCTGGCAGCGAAGGTAGACCAGGCCTGTAGCTCCGATCTGAGGGCGTTTTACAAATTCTGTCAATTCGTCGAGTTGTTTGCGGCTGTATTCCCCGCAACCTTTTGCACAAATACCGGCAACCAGTTCGGCCTGATCAAATACTTTAAAATTCTTTCCCGAAACGACATCTTTGAGTTCGACAAATTTCATGTCAAAACGTGTATCGGGTTTGTCTGAACCGTAAAGTTTCATGGCATCCGCATAACTTAAATGCGGAAACGCAGGAAGCTCAATGTTTTTTACCGCTTTAAACAGATGGCGAACCATTCCTTCGAACATGCGGAGAATATCGGGACGTTCTACAAAACACATTTCACAGTCGATCTGTGTGAATTCGGGCTGACGGTCGGCCCGGAGGTCCTCGTCGCGGAAACATTTTACAATCTGGAAATAGCGGTCGATTCCGGCAACCATCAACAGCTGCTTGAATGTCTGAGGGCTTTGGGGAAGCGCGTAAAATTCTCCCGGATTCATGCGGGAAGGGACTACAAAGTCCCGGGCTCCTTCAGGTGTGGATTTGATCAGTACCGGTGTTTCGATTTCCAGAAATTGCTGGCTGTCGAGGTATCGCCGCACTTCTATTCCCAGGCGGTGTCTGAGTTCCAGGGCCTCCCGCACAGGGTTTCTGCGTATATCCAGGTAACGGTATTTCATCCGGAGCTCTTCGCCACCGTCGGTTTGGTCTTCAATGGTAAAGGGAGGAGTCAGGGCAGGATTGAGAATCTGAATTTTTTCAACGACGATTTCTATTTCACCCGTGGGGATTTTAGGGTTCTTGTTGCTGCGTTCGGCTACTTTGCCTTGTATACGGATTACAAATTCCCGGCCCAGTTCCTTTGTTTTGCCGGCTTGCTCTTTATGAGTTTCTGTGTTAAAGGCGAGTTGGGTGATGCCAAAGCGGTCGCGCAGGTCTACGAAGGTCATACCGCCCAGGTCTCTTGACTTTTGGACCCAGCCGCATAATTCAACTTTTTTTCCAACATCCTGAATGCGGAGTTCGCCGCAGGAGTGGGTTCTTAATCTGGTAGCTAAATTCATTTGGCCAAAGGTAGTAATTTGTTAATTTGGTCCCTGTGGAAACAGCACAGAACGATGAATTTTATATGCGGGAGGCTTTGAAGGAAGCGATCCGGGCAAGGGATGCGGATGAGGTACCGGTTGGAGCGGTGATCGTCTGCTCGGGTAAAATCATTGCACGGGGCTACAACTATACAGAACACCTGAACGATGTTACTGCTCATGCAGAAATGCAGGCTTTCACTTCGGCTTCGAATCACCTGGGAGGGAAATATCTGAATGAATGTACGCTTTACGTTACGCTGGAGCCCTGCGTGATGTGCGCAGGCGCTGCTTTCTGGACCCAGATCAGCAAAATTGTTTACGGAGCAAGGGATGATAAAAGAGGCTATTCACTGGTGGAGCGTTCGCCGGCGGGAAGTTCTTTGCTTCATCCCAAAACAAAGGTAACAGGCGGTGTTCTTGAAAAAGAGTGCGGGGACCTGCTCAGGGAGTTTTTCCGCAAAAAAAGGATGTCCTGAACCTGCTGTAAAGCTGTGATGTCCATTTATTGCAATGAAAAAAAAGTTAAATTTTCCTATCCTGAAATACTCCATTCTGACTTCCCAATCTGCGAATTGGCTTCGTTTTGATGCTCAAAATTATGGGTATTCGATCTTTTTATAGTTTTGCCGCCCATGAAACAGTGTAAAACCTACGATACTAGGAATAGATTATTTGGGTGGAACACCTTCATTTGCAGAGTATACATTCCTTGATATATAATGTACCCCTGAATTAAGTCAGCCCTGCTTTGATTTCCCTAATGGGTTATTTGGTCAGAGGATTTCCATCAGTGTCCAGTTCAATGACCTCATAACCCAGCTTCAGCAGATTGTCATAGACTTTTGATTTGTCTCCGACAACAAGAATATACATTTTATCGGCAGGTAAATTTTTGCCTGCCAGGGCATCAATTTCCTCTTTGGTCATAGCTTTGAGGATTTCCTGCTGCTTGTCGACAAAGGTTTTGTCGAGGTTGTAGTCTAATATGCGCTTGAGAAATCCGGCTTTCTGAGGTGCTGTTTCATACTGGAGCGCATCATTCTGTCCCATAGAGGATTTGATGAAATCGAGTTCCTCGGGTTTGATTCCCATCAGCCTGAAATTGTTGATTTCATACATGAATTCAAGGACGGAGGCGGCCGTTGCATCTGCCCTGACTCCTGCACTGGCTCTGAACGGACCCTTGTAGCGTGTTCCTGAAAATAAAGAACGCGCTCCGTAGGTATAGGCTTTGTCTTCTCTGATCTTAAGATTAATGCGGCTGTTAAAGGCACCTCCCAGAATATAATTCATGACATTGGATTTGTAAAATTCACCGGTGGCATCGTAGGGCATGGCCAGGTACCCTATACGGATTTCGGATTGGGGGGCTTTGTCTTTGTTTACAAAATAGATTTTCGTTTTATCTATTGCAGTCACGGCAGGCTCAGCTGGATACACGACTTTTTCTCCGTTCCATTTTTTCAGGGAAGAAAGCTCTGAGAGGATTTCATCTTTTTTGACATCGCCAACTACAATCAGTTTGGTTGCAGAAGGACTGATGTGTTTTTTGTAATAGGCTATCACATCTTCCAGGTGCAAAGCGGATACGCTGGCTGTGTTTCCAATGGACGGAATGCCCGTCACGTTGTCTCCATAAAGCAATTTTTGGAAAACGTTGTCAGCTATCGCTACAGGAAGATTTGCCTGGTTTGCGATTTTTTCAAGTTGCTCTTTTTGTACCCGTTCAAATTCGGCCTTGTCAAATTTTGGCTCCAGCAGCAACTCCTCCGCGACTTTAATTGTCGCGGCAGAATTTTTGGATAGGGTAGTAAGCGTGATCTTAATTTCATTGTCGTTGGTACTGATGTCGATTGAGCTTCCCAGACGGCTGAGTATTTCAGAGATTTCTTCAGCGCTGTGCTTAAGTGTGGATTCATTCATCAGGTTGGCTGTGAGGAAAGCCAGTCCGGATTTGTTCTTCTCGTCAAAACGATGGCCCGCATCTATGCAAAATTGTACGGTAACTACCGGAAGTTCATTCAATGGTGTTCCGATGATTTTTAATCCGTTTGCATAGGATTCTGACCAGTATTCAGGAACTTTTACTACCGGGTTAGGGCCGGCGCCCGGACGTTTGCTGCGGTCAAAATCATCTTTGGCTTTGTGGTAAACCAGGTTCTTGTATTCATCGCTTTCCTTTACATTCGACAAGTCTCGCTTAGGTATGGTATAATTATCGGGCTTGTCAACAACCTCAGGTTTACCCTTTGGGTAAACACTTAAGTACACGGCCGGTTTGTCTTTGATGTATTGTTTGTACACCCGCATGATATCCCCGGCTGTTACTCTGTTGTAGCGGTCAAGGTCTTTCTGCACGTAATTGGGGTCGCCTGTCATAATCTGGTACATAGAAAGCTGGGTGCCCTTGGCACTGACGCTGCTTAGCGAGGTAATGACCTCTGCTTCCCGGCTGGCCTTGAATTTCTTCAGATCGTCTTCTGTTACTCCGCGTTTTTCGAATTGTAGCAGGGAAGCTTTAACCAGTGAGTCCATCTGGGTCAGGGTCTTTCCCTGCATGGCAAGAATAGAGATGTTGAACTGGCCGGCTAATTCGATGCAGGGGTTCTGAGTCCTTGCGCTCATGGCCATCTGTGATTTAACGAAGTTCCGGTAGAAAATCGAATTTTTATCTCCGGACAGAATGCTGGCTAAAACATCCAACGGAGCTTCGTCTGCATTAAAGGCCGGTACTGTCGGCCATACAATATGAAGCAGAGGGAAACGCACTTTGTCTTCGTAAGAGATGTAACGGTCTTTGTCCAGTCTGGCCGGCATTTTTTCAAGATCTTTTACTTCGGGACCTTTGGGAATGCTTCCGAAATATTTCTGAACCATTTTGAGTACCTCCTGCGGATTCACATCTCCTGCAACTGTGAGTACGGCATTGTTCGGGCCGTACCAGCGGAGGAAGAATTTTTTCAGGTCATTGGCATCAACACGGTTCAAATCCTCAATATAACCTATGGTAGTCCAGGAATAGGGATGGCCGACAGGATAAAGAGCTTCCCCTATTTTTTCATTTACAAGACCGTAGGGACGGTTGTCGTAATTCTGTCCACGCTCATTTTTAACGGTGGAACGCTGAACTTCAAATTTTTTCTGGGTAACGGCATCCAGCAAAAAACCCATGCGGTCGGCTTCGAGCCAAAGTGCAGTTTCGAGTTGGTTATTGGGCAGGGTTTCAAAATAAACCGTGCGATCGGTGGTGGTATTTCCATTCAGGCTACCACCGGCTGAAGTGACCATTTTGAAGTGTTCATTGTCCCCGACGTGGTCGGAGCCCTGAAACATCATGTGCTCAAAAAAATGGGCGAATCCTGAACGTCCGAGCTGTTCACGGTCAGATCCGACGTGGTAGGTAACCTGGGTATAACAGATCGGGTCAGAGTGGTCTTCGTGAATGATCAGAATAAGGCCATTGTCCAATACGTATTTTTCGTAGGGTACGACCAGTTCGTTTCCCTTTTTCTCTACTTTTTCAAGTAGTTTGGGCGAAGTGGTTTGGGCCTGGGAAAGGGTAGTTATTGCGGCCATGGATATCAGCATCAGGTTTTTCAAGTGAAAAGGGGTTAAGTTAGCAGAATGGGTTTGGTTCAGGCGAACAAAACTATCAAAATTCAGTCAAAATCGCCGGGAATTTCGTAAATTGCACAAACAAAAAAATAAAAAATGTATCCCGAAGCGCTTGTAAAACCAATGAAGTCAGAATTGATTTCTGTAGGATTTGAGGATCTGACCACCCCCATAGCAGTTGATGCTGCAGTTAACAGTAAAGGAACCGTGCTGATGGTAGTTAATTCGGTATGCGGTTGCGCTGCCGGTGCCGCACGTCCGGCAATAAAGCTTTCCCTTCAGGGAAGCAAAAAACCTTCTAAACTGACTACGGTGTTTGCCGGATTTGATACGGAAGCTGTGGCTCAGGCCCGCAAACATTTTGCTCCCTATCCTCCTTCTTCGCCTTGTGTGGCCTTGTTCAAGGACGGCAAGCTGGTGCATTTTATTGAGAGGCATCACATCGAAGGAGCGTCTGCGCGTCTGATTGCGGATAATCTGATCGGGGCTTACGAGGAGTTCTGTTGATCAGCGAATGGGCTAATCGCTTCACTTGCGCACACTCAGCATCAGGTTCGATTCACCCCTGATGTATTTGTAGCCAATACCGAAGGGCAGGTTCTTGACTTTTGACTTTCCGGGTTCTTTCTTGTAGGCATCGTCGAGGTCTTTCTGGAAGTCTTTCGGGAATATTGAAATGGTTCCGGTATAGGCTCCGTACAGAGTGACAGTGTGTGCATCGTCGTTGAACAGTTTCCAGGGTATCCCCGAATCGTCCTGAAGGATGGCTCTGCTGTTGGCCAGAATAGTTGAACGTATGTCAGAGAAATAGGCTTTGTGCATCAGGTAGGAGGCGGATTTGATATAGGTAACGTCGGCCTGGCTGTTTTTAATGAAGGTTTTAAAGCCTTCATTTTTTGGGAAAGCGCCGTTGGACAAATCGATTGAAAAATAAGTAACCGTGTGCTCGGTACCGTCTGAACTTACAAATGCAATCTGAGCGCCTTTGTTTTTCACCGTGTCTTTCTGCGATGCAGAAAAGGAATCGTAAGTAATCAATTCGCCTTTGGTATTTACGGCAACGGGCTTAATGTCAACTATGCTGTTTCCGGTACGCTCGAGGAAAAGCAGAAGTACATGAATGGTTCCGTTGACATCGCTTTGGTGAAACTCAACAGCCATCGACTTGGTTCTGAAGAAACTGAAATTGATAATGGACTCGAGGGACTGGTTAACGGTGTTCAGGTAATGGGTAAGGTCTTTTTGTTTTTGGATCTTGGCAAAATCGGGAGGTGTTCCGACCGGTTCGAGCCCGATCATAAAATAATTCTGGGCGTTTGGAAACAGGGTATAGGCATTGAGAATATCAGCCCCGGCAAAAGGGTAGAAAAGATTTTTTGTTTTCAACCCCGAAAGTTCGCTTTCTACCCAGGGTTTCATCCTTTTCAGTTGTACGCTATCGTATTTGGCGAATGCGGCGTTCATTTTTTTGGAATAGGCGGCCCAATCTTTGTCTGAAAGCAGAGATGCGTTGAGTTTGCTTCCGGGTTCAATGGTCATGCCTGCAATGTAGCGGGCCATGTCGTTTAGTTCACGGTTTACCGGATGATGGGCTGGTCTGGTATCAGCTGAAGCGGCCAGACTGCTGTCTTTTTTAATCGAATCCTGTGCACTGTTGTGCTTTTGGTTTTGCTGGGATCCGCAGGCAAATGCAAGCAGGAGGGCAGGAATAAAAAGGGCTGTTTTTTGCATACGCAAATATACTACTTTTTGGAGGCCAGGATCAGCAGGTCTTTTTTATTTCCCCAGTGGTAGCCCAGGTGGAAAGGTAAGTCGGGGGGAGGCGGGGTTTGCATACAGGCACTTTTAAGGAGCTGATCTTCGTGCAGGTATGGGAAATCTTTGACGGGCCGGGTGTATTCACCGTAAAGTTTAATGTCCCATTTGTTTTCCTGTACCAGCAGGCTATACGGAACGCCGGTATCATCCTGAAGTATGAATTTACTTTTACGAAGTATAAATTCACGGATGTTACTCATCATTTTATTGTACATCAGATAGGAAGCGCTTTTCATGTAGGTAACGGCAGGGTTCATTTTATTCAGTCTGACATAAAACGCTGCACTGTCGTTGAAATTCTTGTTGGATATGTCGAAGCGGTAGTAATAAACGGTGCCCAGTTTACGGCCGTGAACATAATTGATTTTCAGGCCCAGGGGAGATTCTTTACCGATTTTGTTGTAATCGATTTCTACAATACTGCTGGTTTTGGAGAGACTGTCGGTCCTGGTCAAAAGGTAGCTGACGTCGGTGATCTGATTGCCCGTTTCTTCCATAAAAAAGGCGATGACTGGAAGTATGCCGTTCACTTTCTGGTTGCTCAGCTGGCGCTGCATATTACGGGTAATGAAATAGCTTTTGCTGAATATATCGGTGAGGCAGGAATTGAGATCCTGAACATAATTTTCGGCCTGACTGTCGTTCATTTTTTCGAGTTCAGGAAAGCGCCCCGGTTTTTCAAGACCCAGCATTACAAGGGTGTCCATGTCAGGAAAAAACGTAAAGGCGGTGAGGAAATCGGGCCCTGAAAAAGGATAAAAAACAGTAGAAGCCGCTTTTAGTGCGGCAGGGAATTCCTGGTTTTTCCATTTGGAGATTTTTTCGAGCCGCGCGGTGTCGAGCTTATGCCAGGAGGTTTTGATGAACTCCGTATTTTTTTTCCAGGCACTGTTGCTGTCTAGCAGGTGATTGTATTTTGATCCGGGATTGCTTACGCCAGCAATTAAGCAGGCGAAGTCATTGTAGGGGTTGGCGGTGGACCAGGCCGGAATGGATGCGATGGAATCTGTCGCTCTTTTTTTTATGGAATCCATTCTGTCCTTTTCGGTTTTTAATCTGGCATTGCTGTCATCTGTTGAACAAGAAATGCTCAGCAGCAGTATAGCTATTAGCGGGTAAATCAACGGATAAAGGAGTCTTCTCATAGATTAGGGATCGTATTCAGTTGTAAAAATTAAATTCAGACAGATCGGGAGGAAACTGTTTTTTTCTAAGCAGTTCGGTTTTGTAAATAGCGGTGCCCAGGTCTTTTAAAAAGGGAAGTCCGGTTTTATGGGTCTGGTAATTGCCTGAACCCACATCTTCACTTTCGTTGACGTAAATGGTTGCGGCAAGCAAAAACTCAACCTTGTTTTTCACGTCGACAATGTAGGCACAATCGGTTAAAAAACCATAAGCCTGGCCAACGATATTGAAACTCCGGACAGAGTCTGATTTTATTTTGGGAACGGTTGACCCGTACAGGAGGTATTTTTTATAAGAATCGTAATAGGTGGGGAAGCTATACCTGGGCCAGTCACTTTCTCTGGGCAGCATACCCATTTCTTTGAGTAAAAAATGCCGGTCGTCCGTATTCAGTTTCCATTGTGTTTTCAAATAGGGCATAAAAACCAGTTCCTTTAAAATCCCGGTTAGGTTATCAAGTGGTATGTAATTGTGCAGTGAAAAATCTTTAGGCCCGGGAACTTTTCGATCCCAGTTGTCGTGATGTATTTTTCCCACTTTGGCGTTGGCGATCGGGCAGGGAAGGGACAACTTCGATTTTTGAATGAAGGGTTGATGGTAAACGGTGTCTCCTTTGGGGCTTAGAAAATAAACAGGCGGAGCTATTTTGGAAGTGTCTCCCATGCAGCCGGCATCGAGTTTGTTCACCATTCTCATAGTTGGAAATCCCTTTTGGGCAAGTTGAGTATGAATGTAATCGCAGGTTAAGAATTCATAAACTCTGCTGAAGGCAACGTTGTCACTGACCAGCAGCATTTTTTTAATGTAATTTTCTATGCTGGGCAGTCCGTTTTCAGCTGAGGTGTCTTTGCTGATGTGATGTTCGCAATAGAAAACACTGTCGGTGACCATTTCACTCTTGCGGGTTAGTCCGGGATTGTTCTGGCCGTTAAGGGATTCGATTTTTTCAAGGGCCAGCATGCTGGCGGGGAGCTTTACCGTACTCGCGCAGTAAAAGAAAAGTTCAGGATTGTTGTTGAAACTGAACTGGGTAAAGTGGGGGACGTTGGCTTCGTCCCGGTCGATCCGGATGTAGATAATCTGCAAGCGGTATTTGATTTTGTTGTCAAAAATAAATTTGTACTGGGGAAGCTGCGTATTCAGATAAGTGTGAAACGTTTGCTGGTCGTTCTGGGCAAGAGCTGAAAAAAGAGGGAGAAGAAGAATACACAGAAGAAGGCTTGCTTTTTTTGAGAGCGGCATCCTCAGGGTTGTTTGGTGTTTCCCAAGCTTTGTTTTGGTTTTCCGAAGTAGTAAATGATCAGTCCGGTTAAAACAATTGCAATAGCAGCAAGCGATTCTTTAGGCTTGTCGGATATTCCGAAATAAATCAGCCATAAACTTATGCCAAGGAAAACAAGTGGAGTAAAAGGATACCCGGGCGTTTTGAAAGGTCTGGGTAAATCGGGTTCCCGGATGCGAAGAATCATCAGTCCCAACACGGTTAAAAATGTGAACAGATTCAGTGTAAAGCCGATGAAGGTGATAACCTGATCGAAGCTGGCCGTGAAAACAAACAGAAGCGCAATGCAGGACTGGGTTAAGATGGCTATTGCCGGAACGTTATGTCTGTTCTTGACGGAGAGCATTTTGAAAACACTGAGGTCTTCGCCCATCACGCTGATGATGCGCGGACCGGCAAGGGTCATGGAGCTTATGGTGGAGATAAGTTTTACTGCAATGATAACGGCCATTATTTTACCTCCAAGTGTTCCGAAAATCCAGGTGGCGGCAATAAAACCAACTTCCTTTTTGCCGGCCATGCCGGCTATCGGAGTTGTGTAAAGAAAAACAAAATTGAGCAGGATGTACAAAAGCGTAACAAATAGGGTTCCTCTGAGAAGAGCCTTGGGAAGATTTTCCTGAACATTATTCATTTCGCCTGCGATGTAGGCAGCGGCATTCCAACCTGAATAAGCAAAACTTACAAAGAAAAAGGAAATGGCAAAAGAAGAGCTGAGGATGTCGTGAAAAGCAGAAGGGGAGGGCGAAAAATTTGCATCACCGGTGTGTCCGGCAAATAAGCCGTTGACAATGATAAAAAGAATGGTAACGATACTGACGCTTGTAAAGATGTTCTGAAAGCGGCTGCCGATGTGCACTTTTAAAAAATGAACACCGCTCACCAGAAGTATTATCGATGTGGCCAACAATGCAGAACTGAAATCTCTGCCAGCAAGCAGTATCGGATGCATATCGGTACCTTTCTTAAAGTATTCTGCAAAAGCCATGGATGCTGCGGCCACAGGAGCCGCAAAGCCCACTGTTGCTGAAACCCAGCCGGATAAAAATCCTACTGCAGGATGGTATATCTTAGAAAGATAATTGTACTCTCCCCCGGAGCGGGGTAAGGCGGCTCCCAGTTCGCCGTAACACAAGGCCCCCAATAAGGAAGCAATCCCGCCAATCAGCCAGAGTACCATCAGCGCGAATCCTGAGTGTATGCCCATTACCTGAAATCCAAGACTGGTGAAAACACCGGTACCTATCATGTTGGAGACGACAACGGCGGTGGCGGTGTAATACGAAATGTAGCGCTTGAACATACCGCAAAAGTAAGGTAATTAATCGAATGACTGAGATGCCCGGGATGCCTGTTCGGTCAGGCGCTGGTACTCGGCCGGGCTGAGGTCGTTAAAGAAGTAGTTGATGGGGTTAACTTTTTCGCCGTTCCGGATGACTTCGTAATGCACATGGGGGCCGGTTGAACGGCCGGTACTACCTACGTATCCGATCAGTTCGCCCCGTTTAACTTTCTGACCCACAAAGGCTTTGATTCGGCTCATATGGCCGTAGAGGGTTTCGTATCCGAATCCATGGTTGATGACCACATGGTTTCCGTAGCCCTGCATGACATCATCAGCGACCTCAACGACCCCGTCTCCTGTTGCAAAAATGGGGGTTCCGGTATTCGCAGTGAAATCGATGCCGGGGTGAAATTCACCTGTCTTGTAAATCGGGTCGGTGCGGTATCCGTATCCGGAAGGAGGGTATTTCAGGTCTTTATTGGAAACGGGTTGAATGGCAGGGATGCAGGCCAGCAGCTTTTCCTTGTTTTTGGCCATATTCATGATTTCATCAAAGGATTTGGATTGGATGTACAGCTGTTTGCTGAGCTGATCGAGTTTCTTCGTGGTTTCTACAATCAGATCAGAGTTTTCGTAATTCATCAGCTCTTTGTAGCGGTCGATTCCTCCGAATCCGGCCTTACGCACATTTTCGGGAATGGGTTCTGCCTCAAAGACTACACGGTAAATATTGTCATCCCTTTCCTGCATTTCCTGCAAAATAGAGGATACCTGGGACATGCGCCTGTCAAGCAGATCGTATTGAAGACGCAGGTTTTCGATTTCCCGTTTTTGAGTCTTTTCTTTTGGGGAATCGAAGTAGGTAAAGGCAATCAATACCGTAATGGCAGCAAAAACAGATCCTGTTGCCAGATAGGAAATAAACGTGGAGAAACGCTGTTTAAACGTAATCTCGAGTTTTTCGTAACTAAGGGATTTGGTATTGAATTTATACTTGATCTTTGACATGCTTAACTTTAGTTCAAGGCACGCGAATTTAGGGAAATAAAGCTATTTTTGCAATTCTAAAATAGCTATAGAATTGATGAACGCTGTACAGATCAGAAGCACATTTTTGAATTTTTTCAAGGATAAGGGACATTTTATTGTTCCCTCGGCTCCGATGGTTATCAAAAATGATCCTACACTGCTTTTTACCAATGCGGGAATGAATCAGTTTAAAGATTTGTTTTTAGGTAACGCTCCGGTGGTACATAAGCGGATCGCAGACACACAAAAGTGTCTGCGTGTTTCGGGAAAACACAATGACCTGGAAGAAGTGGGAGTGGACACGTACCACCATACCATGTTTGAAATGCTGGGTAACTGGAGTTTCGGGGATTACTTCAAGAAAGAAGCCATTGCCTGGAGTTGGGAACTACTGACTGAAATTTATAAAATCGATAAAAGCCAACTGTACGTTACGGTATTTGAGGGTGAGCAATCGGAGGGCCTGTCTTTTGATCAGGAGGCTTATGATTGCTGGGCTGCTTTGCTGAAAAAAGCGGGCCTGAATCCTGACGAACGTATTATTAAAGGAAACAAAAAAGACAATTTCTGGGAAATGGGGGATACGGGTCCCTGCGGCCCCTGTACCGAAATTCACTGCGATATTCGCACTGCGGACGCGCAAAAAAAAGGAGATGGGAAATTGCTGGTCAATACCGGTCATCCTCAGGTGATCGAAATCTGGAACAATGTGTTTATGGAGTTTAACCGTAGGGCAGACGGAAGTCTGGAGAAACTTCCGGCCCAGCATGTGGATACCGGAATGGGATTTGAACGGCTTTGTGTGGTTTTACAGGGGAAGCAGAGCAATTACGATACGGATGTTTTTCAGCCCCTGATCGGATGTATTTCGGATTTGTGTTCAATCAGGTATAGAGAAAATGAAAAAACGGATATTGCCATGCGGGTCATTGCGGATCATGTGCGTGCGATTTCTTTTTCAATAGCCGACGGGCAATTGCCTTCGAATACAGGGGCTGGCTATGTGATCAGGAGGATCTTAAGAAGGGCTGTGCGTTACGGTTATCAGAGTTTGGGATTGAAGGACGCATTTATATGTAAACTGGTTGCGGTGCTTGCTGAGCAAATGGGCGGAGCCTTTCCCGAACTGAAAGCACAGCAGAGCGTAATTGAAAAGGTGGTATTCGAAGAAGAGACTTCTTTTTTCAAAACCCTGGCCAATGGAATCAGCAGGACGGAATCGATTTTTAATGAGCTGTTGAATCGCAAGGCGAATAAAATTTTGCCGGGAAAAGACGCATTTGAACTTTTTGATACCTATGGTTTTCCGCTGGATCTGACCGAGCTGATTGCAAGGGAAAACGGATTTTGTGTTGACCGGAAGGAATTTGACAAATGCATGGATCAGCAGAAAAACAGATCACGGGAAGCTACAGCGATGGAAACGGGGGATTGGGTTCAGGTTGGCGAAAAGTTGGAAAGTTCAGAATTTGTGGGGTATGAACAGACCGACTGCGAAGCAAATATCGTTCAATACCGGAAAGTGAAAAGCAAAAACAAGGAGCACTTTCAGCTGGTGCTTGACAAAACTCCTTTTTATGCAGAGAGCGGAGGACAGGTCGGAGATACCGGTTTCCTGGATAACGGAATTGAAAAAACAAGTGTTTCGGATACTAAAAAAGAAAACGGCATCACCGTACATTTTACGGATAAACTGCCTGCAGACCTGACACGGTCTTTCAGGGCCGTGGTTAACAGGAGCAAACGCAGGCTCACCGAGAACAATCACAGTGCCACCCATTTGCTGCATGCTGCGCTCAGGAAAGTATTGGGGACGCATGTAGAGCAGAAAGGATCGCTGGTGAATGAAGACTATCTGCGATTTGATTTTTCCCATTTCGCCAAACTTACGGATGAAGAGCTGGCCAGGATCGAACAGCTGGTGAATGAAAAAATCAGGGAAAATATTGCTGCTTCCATAACAGAAATGCTCCTTTCGGAGGCAAAGAAAACCGGTGCTATGGCTTTGTTCGGAGAAAAATACGGGGAACGGGTCCGGGTGGTTGAATTTGACAGGAATTATTCTATCGAACTTTGCGGGGGAACACACGTTCATTCGACCGGGCAGATCGGACTGTTTAAAATCAGTTCGGAGGTTGCAGTTGCTGCCGGTATACGAAGGATTGAAGCACTTACCTCGGTGAAAGCCGAATCTTTTTATTCAGAACGGCTTGCCGAACTTCAACGGGTTAAAACATTGGTTGGAAATCCAAAGGATCTGATCAGGGGCATTCGGGATATTCTGGATTTGAATGCCGAGCTGAAAAAACAAAATGAAATCCTGCTGAAGGAAAAAGCTCAGCTCATTAAAGCTGAACTGTTGTTAAAATCAAAGAGTCTTAAAGGTATGCGGTTTATATCTGAACGGATCGTATTGGATTCCGCCGAGGCGATCAAAGATATTTCCTTTGAATTAAAGAACGAACTGGACGATCTTTTCATGGTCCTTGGTGCTGAAATAAAAGGCAAGCCAAGTCTCTCGGTAATCATATCAGATAAGATGGTCAGGGAGCACAACTTAAATGCAGGCGCTATTGTACGTGAACTTGCCAAAGAGATCAAAGGAGGCGGAGGGGGACAGGCGTTCTATGCAACTGCCGGAGGCACCGATCTCTCGGGGCTGGATAGGGCTGTGGGAATGGCAGAGACGCTGTTGTTAAACACCTAGTATGTTCAGTAAAATTGCCAATGTATTTTTTTCAAAAATTCTGGTTTCTGTTCTCGGATTTTTTATTGTTATTATCAATGCCAAGCAGCTTGGTGCAGAAGGCCTGGGTCTAATCAGTCTGATTATCCTGTGTATAACCTACAATCAGGTGGTTTGCGGGATTGTCGGGGGCTCGGCGCTGATGTACCTGGCTCCGCGCAAACCGCTGCTTCAACTGCTTCTGCCTTCTTATTTCTGGGGGATACTTTCTTCGCTTGCAGGTGCAGCCATTCTTGTGTTTTGTAAACTCCTGCCTCCGGAATATGCCAGGGATGTGTTTTTACTTTCGGTTTTGCAGGCCTTCGGAACCGTTCATCTGAATCTGTTTATCGGTCTTGAAAAAATACGCAAATACAACTGGATCAGCGCCCTTCAGGTTATCATCAGTTTTGTTTCACTACTTCTGCTGTTTTACCTGCTGAAGGAAAAAAATGTGCGTTCCTACATCACCTCGCTTTATCTGGGCTATGCATTTGTGTTTCTGGCCAGCACTTTCGTGCTGTTGCCTGAAATTAAAACCGAATCTATGCGGTCCTGGGGAAACAGCCTGAAGGCCATTGTTCAGAATTCGGTTTACATTCAGGTGGCAACCATTATCCATTTGCTGAACTGCCGCCTGAGTTATTTCATGCTTGATAAATACATGGACAACGCCTCTCTTGGAATTTTTTCAACGGCTGTTTCCATAGCCGAATCGCTCTGGCTGATCAACAGGAGTATAGCTGTGGTGCAGTATTCAAAAGTGGTTAATTCGACAGAGCCTGCTGACTCCCGCGAACTAACCCTGGTTCTGGCCAAATTCAGTCTGGTACTTACACTTTTTTTCGCGGGAGTTATGCTGCTGATTCCGGGAAGTTTTTACATGCAGTTGTTCGGTGAAAAATTTGAAATCCTCCGCCACCTGCTGATTTATCTTCTGCCCGGAATCGTATTCGTGGCAAATGCCACCTTGTACGTTCATTATTTCGCTGCGATCGGGAAAAACGGTATCAATACCCTTGCTTCTGCTGTTGGATTCACCTTCACGCTGCTGTTCTGTCTTGTTCTTATTCCCCGTTATCAGATGGCAGGTGCGGCTGTCAGCTCGAGCGCTTCCTATTTTGCAACTACTTTGTTCCTGATTTTTAACTTTAAAAAAGAAACGGGATACAGCTGGAAGCGTTTTTTGATAAACCGATCGGATACCCGGTATATCTTTGTTGAAATCAAAAAACTGTTTGCATTCAACTAAAATTTTCTGAACATGGTATTCGTTTCTGTATTCAAAAGAAATCTGAAAGAATTGTTTTTCAGGATGAGGGCCCATCAGGTTCTTGTTCCCTTAAACGCGTCGCTTTTGAAATTGCATTACCTGATTCGTCAGTCGCAGTGGATTGGCAAGCAAAAGCGGGATGCCGGACTGAACGATTTTTACACCCGTGGCTATGTGTTCAGTAAAATGTTTGATTTGTTCAAATTCGTTTCTGAAAACGAATTTAAAGGACGGGCAATCGATTATTTTGAATTCGGAGTGTTCAGGGGGAATTCCATAAAGTGGTGGCTGGAAGACAATAAGCAGGCCCATTCATATTTTTACGGATTCGACACGTTTAAGGGCCTTCCGGAAGATTTCGGGGAATTTAAAAAAGGGGATTTATCTGCCGATGACCGGCTTCCTGAGGTTTCGGATCTTCGGTGCAGGTTTTACAAAGGTCTGTTTCAGCAGACCCTTCCGGGTTTTCTGAAGTCCTATTCGGGCAAAAATCCCAAAGTCCTTCACATTGATTGTGATTTATATAGTTCAACGCTTTTTGTTCTTTGTTCAATGGCGCCCTTCCTCCACAAGGGAGACGTGTTGATTTTTGATGAATTTGTAACTCCAACCCAGGAATTTAAAGCATTTGATGATTTTGCTTCGGCCTATTACCTGAAGTATGAACTGCTGGGAGCCGTAAACAATTACCAGCAGACTGCCCTGAAAATAGGCTGAGATATCGTTAACCTGGCGCTGATAACAGCTTTTGGTTAATAAGTTTAGGATACTATTATTTTCGAACCGGCGTTAATGGTTATACTTGTGTTCGGTCTTGTTTTTTGTCGGTGTTTTGTCTTGTGTTTTGTTGTTTAATTTCGTAACTTAAGGTGGATGAGAAAAATAGTCATACTGGCGGGTTGCTTGATCTGGCGGGCTGTTTCTGCTCAGCAAGACAACGGTGTTCCTGTTTTTCAGGATGATGCGATTGCGGCTGCACTGGACAGTCTGGCGATGGTTAAGTATTTTGACAAGGGATTGACCAAACCCCCTTCTCCGAACTTAAGCAAGTTTCACTTTAGTCCGGATTCGATTCCCCGTTATGACGATGCCGTTTACGAATCCCGGCTTCAGAAACTCGATGCAGAGTCTCCCTTTGACCTTCAGTTTAACCCCGCAGTAAAATCGTATATCGAATTGTATGCCGTGCGTAAACGGGAACTTGTATCCAGAGCGCTAGGTCTTTCGCAATTGTATTTCCCGATGATCGAACAATTACTTGATAAATACAACATTCCGCTGGAAATGAAATACCTCTGTATTGTAGAATCTGCAATGAACCCCCGGGTGCGTTCAAGGGCAGGCGCAATGGGACTCTGGCAGTTTATGTACACCACAGGAATATTGTACGACCTGAAAGTCACTTCGTATGTAGACGAGCGATGTGATCCCTATAAATCAACCGTGGCCGCCTGTGAATACCTTCATTTTTTGTACGAGATGTTCGGAGACTGGCAACTGGTGCTGGCTGCATACAATAGCGGACCTGGCTCGGTGAATAAAGCCATCCGACGTTCAGGAGGCAAACATACTTTTTGGGAAATAGCGCCGTACCTGCCACGGGAAACACAGGGTTATGTGCCAGCCTTTATAGCGGTAAATTATGTTATGCGCAATACTGCAGAGCACAACCTGTATTCAAGTATCCCTAAGCGTTCTTTTTACGAAGTGGATACTGTAAAAATAAAACAACAGGTGAGTTTTGAACAACTCTCTGCCATTTTGGGAATTCCGGTTGAAGAAATAGAATTTCTCAATCCTGAATACAAGAAAGCTGTGATCCCTTATTCCGCTGAGCACCCTTACACGCTTACTTTACCTGCGGGCAAAATCGGAAATTTTGTTACCAATGAACAGGCCATCTACAATTACCTGAAAAAAGAAAAGCCAACCAGTCAGGATGTTATGGCCATGCAGGAAGTTCAGGAGGTTTACACTGTTAAGAAAGGCGAACATCTGAATACGATTGCCAATAAATACAAGTGCACGATTTACGACCTGAAACTCTGGAATAATCTGAAAACGAATTACGTTAAACCCGGACAGCAGTTAACCGTTTTTGTCAACAAGATCGGAACCAATACAGCTGCCCCGGCTGTAGCTCAGCCGGGGCAGAGCTCAAAAGTTGTCGAGCAAAACGGTCCGGGTAAATATTATACGATAGGAAAAGGAGACACCCTTTGGGAAATTGCCCGCAAGACCGGTTCTACGATAGACGCGATCAAGCGTCTGAATAATTTCGGGGATAAGTATATGCTGCTGCCGGGGCAGAAAATAAAAATCGGCTAAACTAATTTTTCCCTGGATCGCATCATTTCTGCAAAGGACCTGTTTTGAATTTTACTTTCTGCCCAGGAAATAAAATCAAACTGGTACAATAAAAAATCTTTTTCAGGGCTGTTGATCAGCCCGTTTTTGAATTGAATCATAACCTTCGCTTCTTCTTTTCTGCCGGTAATTTTTGAAAGGGTCTTGCGGAGGGAATTTAAGGATTCGATGGATTCATCCGGCAGGAATAAGGTATTTGCGAATTCGAGCGCTTCTCTATTGTTGTGAGAAGGATAAAGAAAACGTAGAACTGGAAAAAAGGGTAGAGGAACTGGAAAGACAAATAAAAATTCTGATTGAAGCGAATAGCCCTGCCTGCAGGGCATTAGCTAATAACTAGTTATTCAATGCCTCAGAGCCGCCCACGATTTCGAGAATCTCGCCTGTAATCGCTGCCTGCCTCGCCTTGTTGTAGTTGAGTTTCAGTACTCGTATCATTTCCTTGGCGTTGTCGGTTGCTTTGTGCATGGCTGTCATGCGGGCTCCGTGTTCGGATGCCTGAGAATCGAGCAGGGCTTTGTACAACTGGGTTTTTAATGAACGGGGGATGATGTCCTGAACGATTTCGGCTTTGCCGGGTTCGAAAATATAATCGGTAGCTGCAGATTTTTTATTCGGATTTGCTGGCGGCGGAAGAACAGGAAGAAACTGTTCGTTCTGCGGCAACTGAACTGCTGCATTTTTAAACTGATTGTAGACCAGTTCAATTTTATCATAGATTCCTGCAGCGAAATCCTGCATGATTTTTTCTGCAACTGGGGCGACTCTGGCGTAAGTAAGAGCGTCAAAGAGTTCGTTGTGCGAACTCACCAGATTGCAATTTGATTTTTTGAAAAAGTCCGTGGCTTTTTTTCCAATGGTTATAACGTTTATGTTACAGCCCTTGTAATTTTCACGGATAAGAAGCGATGCTTTCTTGATAATGTTGGCGTTGAATCCACCGCAGAGTCCGCGGTTGGAAGTGATGACGACAAGCAATACATTTTTTACTTCACGTTGTTTGGTAAAGGCTCCTTCTGAACTGTCGAGGCTCGAACTTAAATTCTCAAGGATTTCCCGAAGTTTGATGGCATAGGGCCGCATCTGAACAATGGCATCCTGCGCGCGTTTTAGTTTGGCCGCGCTCACCATTTTCATGGCGCTGGTGATCTGCATGGTCGAACCAACCGATACGATTCTGTTTCTGACCTCTTTTAAATTTGCCATTGTTTCCTGTTTTCCTGAGCGATTAGCCCTGCCTGCCGCAGGCAGGGCTAATCGCTATTTTTTATATTTCTTAGACATATCTTTTGCCACAGCTTCCAGCACCGATGTCAGGGAGTCATCAAATTTACCTGCTTTCAGATCGGCCAAAACGTTTGCATGCTTGCTCTCCATAAACTGCAGGAAATCAGCTTCGAATTCTCTTACCTTGTTGATCGGAACATCACGCAACAGGCCTTTGGTGCCGCAATAAATAATAGCAATCTGCTGTTCCACACGAAGAGGAGAAAACTGGCCCTGCTTCAGAATTTCTACGTTACGCGAACCCTTGTCAAGTACCGACTTAGTCGCAGCATCAAGGTCTGATCCGAACTTCGAAAAAGCTTCGAGTTCCCTGTATTGGGCCTGGTCGAGTTTGAGGGTACCAGCCACTTTTTTCATGGATTTAATCTGTGCATTTCCGCCCACACGGGATACCGAAATACCCACGTTGATCGCAGGACGTACCCCCGCATTAAAGAGATTGGATTCCAAAAATATTTGTCCGTCCGTAATCGAAATTACGTTCGTCGGAATGTATGCAGAAACGTCACCGGCCTGGGTTTCAATAATCGGTAAAGCAGTAAGTGAACCTCCTCCTTTTACAATGTCCTTAATGGAATCGGGCAAATCGTTCATCGATTTGGCAATCGAATCGTTGGCATTGATCTTGGCCGCACGCTCAAGCAAGCGACTGTGCAGGTAAAACACATCACCCGGATACGCTTCCCGTCCCGGAGGTCTTCTCAGCAGTAAGGAAACTTCACGGTAGGCTACGGCCTGTTTAGACAAGTCGTCGAATACAATCAGCGCCGGCCGACCGGTATCTCTGAAAAATTCTCCAATGGATGCTCCGGCAAAGGGCGCATAAAACTGCATGGGTGCAGGATCTGCAGCACTTGCTGCAACAATAACAGTATACGCCATTGAGCCGTTTTCTTCGAGAACGCGCTGCACGTTGGCTACCGTTGAACTTTTTTGCCCAATGGCAACGTATATGCAGAACACCGGTTTGCCTGCGGCAAAAAATTCTTTCTGATTGATGATGGTATCAATACAAACTGCGGTCTTACCAGTTTGACGGTCGCCGATTACCAGTTCGCGTTGTCCTCTTCCAATCGGAATCATCGCGTCAATCGCCTTGATTCCTGTTTGCAGAGGTTCGTTTACCGGTTGTCTGAAAATAACCCCTGGGGCTTTTCTTTCCAGCGGCATTTCATAGGTCTGCCCCTTTATAGGCCCTTTGCCGTCAATGGGTGCACCCAATGTGTCCACAACGCGTCCAAGCATTCCTTCTCCTACGTTAATGGAGGCAATTCTTCGGGTACGTTTTACCGTGTCGCCTTCCTTGATTTCATTCGAGGAACCGAGCAATACGGCTCCGACGTTGTCTTCTTCAAGATTGAGAACGATTCCGCGGAGTCCGTTTTCGAATTCGATCAGTTCGCCTGACTGAACATTTCCCAGTCCGTAGATACGGGCAATACCGTCCCCTACCTGCAAAACGGTTCCTACTTCTTCAAGTTCTGATGCGGTCTTGTGACCTGATAATTGCTGTCTCAGGATCGCTGATACCTCTGCTGGTTTTACTTCTGCCATTTTCTAGTATGTATTAATTTTCATTTGTTCTTTTATGGCCCTTCGGGCATAAGCCAGACTAAATTTTTTAAAATTAAGTCTGGCTAATAAGGGTTTTCGTTAAATGTTCGGTATAGTAATTTTAATTTGCGCGCAATGCTGGTGTCTTCCTGTTTGTCTCCAACCCGAATGATGAAGCCTCCGATCAGATCCTTGTCAACTTTTTCGACGAGTTCAACTTCAGACTTGTAGCTTTTCTTAACCACTTCAAGCACCTGCTTTCGGAGCTCTTCATCCAGTCCCTGAGCTGTCGTTACTACAGCGGTCAAAATATTTTTGTGTGTCTTGTACTGTTCAATGAAAGAGGCTGCAATGTCTTCGAGGTATTCTTCCCTGCGTTTGGTTGCGATGATCTGCATAAACTGAAAACTGATGTTTTCGATTTTTTTTCCAAATAAAGCTTCGAGAATTTCGTGTTTCTTGTCGGTCTTTACAATGGGACTCTTCAGCAGGGTTCTGAGCTCAGGATTCTCCCTGCAGGTACTGTGAATCAGCTTCATATCTGCATATACCTTTTCGAGCAATCCTTTTTCCAAGGATAACTCAAGCAGTGATTTCGCGTATCTTGAAGAGAGTTTGCCCATTCTTAATTTAAATTAACATCTTCAAGTAAGGCCTTGATAAGCGTTTTTTGCTTTTCCTGAGAAGTCAGCTCTTCTTTCAGAATTTTTTCGGCGATTTCCATGGAAAGAAGGGCGACCTGATTCTTGAGTTCGGTGATGGCTGCCATTTTTTCATTGTTAATGTTTTCACGCGCGGCCGCCATTAAGCGGCCTGCTTCCTGTGTTGCCTTTGTTTTGGCTTCGTTGATAATGGATTCTTTTATTTCCCTTGCCTCCTTTATCAAAGCATCCCGCTCAGCCTTTGCTTCACTGAGAATGCGTTCGTTGCTGGATTGCAGGGCAGCCATTTCCTCTCTTGCTTTTTTTGCCGAATCCAGGGAGGTCTGTATGCCTTCCTCGCGTTCTTTCAGCATTTTCAATATGGGCTGCCAGGCGTATTTTTTAAGCAGATAAAAAATAATACCAAAGGATACAAACATCCAGAAGATCAGACCAAATGCGGGTTTTACGAGTTCCATGTGCTATAAATTTTGTTTTTCAAAATAAGTCTGACTAAAGTAACTGCTGCTTCAACCAACCGTTGAAACAGCAGTTTGTGTTTTTGAACTGCCGTTACTCAGGAATCACTTCATGAAGATAACCAGCAGACCAACAACCATTGCAAAGAAGGCAGCTCCTTCAACAAGCGCTGCAGTCAGAATCATGTTGGCACGAAGGTCATTCATCATTTCGGGTTGACGTGCCATGGATTCCAGGGCGCTTCCTCCGATACGACCAATGCCTATACCTGCACCGATTGCTGCTGCACCTGCTCCGAGCGCTGCGATACCGTAACCTGCACCGCCTCCTGCTGTTGCTTGTAATAATGTAGATGCTAACATAGTGTTAATTTATTAGTTTCCCGAACTAATCGCTGTCGGGAAGTTCAGCTTAAAGCGTCTGGTGTTGGTCTGTTACATGTGCGTGATGGTCCTCAATGGCGGCACCAAAATACATGGCAGTCAGCAACACAAAAACATAGGCCTGAAGGAACGCGACCAGTAATTCGAGAAAGCCCATAAATACAGTAAAAGCAATCGAGAGCACGGATACTCCGTAGCCAAGGCCTACATTCATTTCACCGAAAATGAAGATCAGGCTGTAAAAAGAAAGCGCAATGATGTGACCGGCTGTAATATTAGCAAAAAGACGTATCATCAATACAAAGGGACGAAGCAGAAATCCAAGAATTTCGATAGGAGTAAGGATGACCAGAATGCCTACAGGAATGCCGGGCATAGCAAAAATATGCCTCCAGTATCCTCCGTTCGCAGTAAGCGTAATGACAATGAGCGTTACCAGCGCAAGACTCATGGTAATGGCGATGTTACCGGTCAGGTTCGTTCCACCCGGAAAAATGGGGATCAGTCCCAGCAGATTGTTGACCAGGATAAAGAAAAATACGGTAAGCAAATACGGTACATATTTTTCGTATTTGGGACCAATGCTTGGTTTAGCTACCTCATCACGGATAAAGGTAATCAGTGGTTCAACAAAACTTTGCTTGCCTTTGGGGGCTCCGTTGGCATTTGCAACATAGGTTCTGGCAACTGAAATAAAGAGCCAGAGCATGAACAGGCAACTGAAAAGCAAGGTGACTACATTTTTGCTGATCGATATGTCCCAGATTCCGTCCGTTAATTCAGGGTTGACTGACGCATCAATAGCGTCAATGGTTCCCATTTCGTTGACGGCAACAATGCGGGAATGATCAAGTTTGTAGCCTTTGTAGGTTTTGCGTCCGTGCTCAAAGTGAACCGAAGAAAACACATCCAGGCCGCGATCACGGGAGTAAACGATTACCGGAAGCGGAATTGCGGTAGCACCATCGCCCTCTCCCCAGAGATGCCATTCGTGTGCATCTCCGATGTGTTCCATGATAAGCTCACCGGGGTTGAATTTTTTTTCTTTGGAATCCTTTTCTTCTGCTTTCAGGGCAGAAGAAGAAAGGCCTAGTATTGTGAGAATTGCAAGTAAAAATCTACCCATCTTCAACTTCGTATTGCTGTCTTCTTTAATGCTTTTTTAATATTCTTAAAAAAGTGCTGCGAATTTAGATAAAATGGGGGATTTAAAACACGATTTTATACGAGTTTTTAACACAAAATTAACCACCCTTTTTTAATGACTGATTAACAGGCAATTATGATTTTTCCGGGCTGGACTCTTTTTTTCTGAAGTGGCCGAAAAGAGAAACAACCTCGACGGCGCTGAATAGCAGGTAGTGAATCAGGAATCCCGTAATAAACACAACGGCATGGGCCGGAAAAAAAATGCAATACAGTACGATCAAGCCTATATAGAGCAGTAGTTTTATAGATACAGCCCCCATAAACACGCGTACAAAAGTTCCTGGTTTTTGAGTTTCAGACCTGATCAGCAGGAACTGAAAAAGAGCAGACGAAAGGATGAAAACTGTCAGGATCAGCCAAAGTGCGTCCAGTCTTTTTTCCAACGGGGCGCAGGTGTTCCACAAATAAATTCCTGCAGCCAAAACCACTGCGAGAACGATAATACGAAGAATCGCTGCCTTCATTACAAAAATTCGTTGGCCAGGTTGGCCAGGTCAGAGCGTTCTCCTTTTTCAAGGGTAATGTGAGCGTACAGGTTTTGTCCTTTGAGCCGGTCGATCAGGTAGGAGAGGCCATTACTCTGGGTGTCCAGATACGGCGTATCAATCTGGAAAACATCGCCGGTGAAAATAATTTTTGTGTTTTCTCCGGCCCGGCTGATGACGGTCTTTACTTCGTGAGGGGTGAGATTCTGGGCTTCGTCAACGATAAAAAATACATTTGACAGGCTCCTGCCCCTGATATAGGCCAGGGGGCAGACCACCAGTTTTTCATTTTCCACCATCTCACTGATCTGCTTGAACTCTTTTTCTTTTTCGTCAAACTGGTTCTTGATATACTTCAGGTTGTCCCAAAGGGGTTCCATGTAAGGGTTCAGCTTTGATTTGATATCTCCGGGCAGGTAACCGATGTCTTTGTTGCTCAAGGGAACAATGGGCCGGGCCAGGTAAATCTGATGGTAATTCCTTCGTTGTTCCAGCGCGCCGGCTAGAGACAGCAGGGTTTTTCCGGTACCTGCAACGCCCTGAAGCGTAACCAGACGAATATCCGGATTCAGAATGGCATCCAGGGCAAACGCCTGTTCGGCATTTCTTGGAGTTATTTTGTAGGCAGAAACTTTTTTTACACGTTCCAGTGAATTTTCTTCCTGATTGAAATGAGACAATACCGATTTCGATCCGTTCTTCAACACATAAAAATGGTTGGCAACCGCCTTCGATTTCTTAAGCACAGGAGCCGGATCGCTGCTCCCCTTTTCGTAAATTTCGTCAATGCTTGCCGAGGAGACATTTTCGACTACTGTTCGTCCGGTATACATCTCGTCAATGTCCTTTATCTTGCCTGTTTCGTAGTCCTCTGATGTCAGGTTGAGTGATTTGGCTTTGAGTCTCAGGTTTATATCCTTGGTAACCATAATCACTTTTCTTCCGGGATTCTGCTCATGCAGGTAAAGCGCAGTATTTAAAATCCGGTGATCGGCCTTGCGTTCTCCGAAAATCCGTTCAGAATCAACTTTCGAATGCTGATTCATTTCAATTTTAAAAAGGCCGTGCCCCTTGCCGTTGATATTGATCCAGTCCTGCAGAGTGTTTCGGCCGGATATCTTGTCAATATACCTGATGAATTCCCGTGCAGCAAAATTTTTCGTGTCGTTTCCCTTTTTAAAATTATCAAGCTCTTCAAGAACGGTAATGGGTATAACTACGTCGTGTTCCTTAAAATTTTTAATCGCGTGATGATCGTATAATATTACGGAAGTGTCGAGTACGAAGATTTTTTTGTCTTTGCGATCGTTTGGGGCCATCTCAGTTTTTTTAGTGCGATAAAACTAGAACAATGGGTGGTGCTTTGGTCAGATCCGGGTATAAAGAAATCAACAGAGGGATGTTATTTAAATGGCGATTAGCGAATAGCGATTAGCCCTGCCTGCTGAAGGCAGGGCTAATCGCTACTTAATATGGACATAAAACAGCGGCTCATACCCATGCAACTCTCCGTTGGACAAGTGATTGACATAAAGTATGAGACAATTGGGCTCGGTTTGGAGTTTAAAATTTTCCTTATCGAAAGAAAGTTTTTCCCTGATCCGGATCAGACTTATGTCATTTGCGCCGTGATTGGGTTTGGCCAGTATTGATTTTACATTATCAAGGGTCAGCACCGAGTCGTTGAAAAAATCATACGCCTTTTGCTTTCCGGTCAGGACAGCATCCACAATATCTGAGTAAATGGCTTTGCGGTTGATGTTCTTATAGATCGTGTTAAAATCCTCAGGTGTCCAGTCTTCAGGAACGGTCAGATTTATACCTGATTCCACCTGGTCGGCCCATAGCCGGACTGATCCTGCGGAGTTTGCTGATCCGGCTGGGCTTTCAGCTTCAGCCGGGTTTGCCGCTGCTGTTGGTTTACCTTCTGAAGGCCCAGAATTGGCATTGCTTTGTACCGGGTTTTCATTTTTACATGCCAGAAAGGCTGCTAAAAAAGAAAAAACAAGAAGAAAATTTGCATTTTTTTTCATAGTAAAGGGCTTTTTGGAGTTTTAAATGTATTAAATTTCAAGGAGTTAGCCTTGAACCGGAGGTTTTATATATTTTTCTAATCAGGCTTTAATCCTTTCAGTTTGAATTTGGTCTAAATTAGCGATTCTTAAACTAACAGACCCGGTTATAACCCTGACTTATAAAAGGGAAATAAAAGGGAAATTAAATCATTAAAGATAAATTTTTAAGTATAACATCCTGAGTTAGCGAAAAAGACAAATTTGTGAACTGAAAATCAAAAATAAATCGGACAAAACAATAAAAAAAAGACAACAACTATAAAACAGTAACCCAATGAAAAAACTAATCCTCGCTATTTCGATTCTTGCATCATCCGTGCAATTGTTCGGACAGTGTGCCGTTACTGTGAATGTAAGAGGTACCAATGCTACCTGTAATGGACTGTGTACGGGGTCTGCCACTGCTACTCCTTTCGGAGGAGCGGTTCCTTATGCCTATAACTGGTCTACGAGTCCTGCTCAGATAATGGCAACTGCCACGGCTTTGTGTCCCGGTTCCTATACGGTTACGGTAACCGATTCGAAAGGATGTACTGCTACCAACAGCGTTACAATAAACAACCCTCCTCCTATAAGTGTTGGCATCGACTCCGGCAACGTGACGTGTAACGGAGCCGCTAACGGAAGAGGAACTGCAGTTGCAGCAGGAGGTTCTGGCCGTTATACCTATAACTGGTCTACTTCGCCTGCTCAGAAAACTGCCACAGCTACTAAGTTAAGCCCAGGCACTTATACGGTAACGGTTACAGACCGCAATGGTTGTACTGCTACCGCCAGTACCAGCATCACGCAGCCTGGATTGATTGATGCCACTACCACTTCTTCTCCTGCCAATTGCGGACCTACCGGTTCTGCGTCGGTAACGGTTTCTAGCGGTGGAACGGCGCCTTATACCTATTCCTGGAGTACTGGTTCTACTTCTTCAACCGATGTAAATATTTCTGCCGGATCGTATACGGTAACTGTTGCCGACGCCAACCGATGCGGCGTTACGGAGACCGTTGTGGTCAGCAACCTTTCGGGACCTGCAGTCACGGTTTCAAGCACAAATGTTAGCTGTTTTGGAGCAGGAAACGGAACAGCCTCCGCAAATGCAAGCGGCGGAACACCTGCTTATACCTATGCATGGTCAACTGGGTCATCCACTATTGCAGTTACCAACCTGGTTGCCGGAACGTATTCGGTAACAGTTACCGATTCGAAAGATTGCAGCGTTTCAACCACTGTAAAAATTACGAGACCTACATCGGCCCTGGCTGCC
>Ga0206879_1015_pt1 | contig 49167 bp, 39 predicted proteins | sample Alteio_BWOrgCont_5_FD_152897 | JGI IMG/M metagenome (GOLD analysis project Ga0206879, IMG submission 152897) | Enriched cells from forest soil in Barre Woods Harvard Forest LTER site, Petersham, Massachusetts, United States -... | ecosystem: Environmental > Terrestrial > Soil > Temperate forest > O... | reverse complement strand
TTCATGCTGCCGTACTGATGAAATACATCGTAAGATGAAACGTAAAGGGTAAATTATTCTTTCATTCCATGCTTCCATTCAGAAGAATTCACCCATTCCGCCCACGGGTAACAAAAGATTTTCCCGGCATAATTTATTCCAATTCCTCCTTGCCCCGCTGAACTTTGTTGAAAAGGCAGCGAAACTAAAAAACTAAAACCATGACAAACAAAGAACAATTATTGCAGGACCTTATAGGCGAAAAGGTAACTATCTACACAGTTGAAAAGCAATTTACCGGAATACTGGATGAAACGGGAACGGAGTTCCTTATTTCAAACGGGAATGATTTTTTAAAGCTAAGCCCCGAACAAGTAATCAATATAAAATCACTTTGCAGTAGTGCCAATTTAATTTTTGTGGAGGGGCATTTTCCGTTCTAACTATATAGAATAGAAAACTATTGTATTATCAATTTGCCAGTGGCAATTAGTTCTCCGTTATTAGAGATGATACGGTATAGATATATACCATCTGGTTGACCGCTCAGATCAATTTGATTTACATTTTGAGTTTGAATAAAATGCGTATTATAAATATTCTCACCCATCATATTATACACTTCTATTTCATCCTTTTGACCCGCAATTCGTAATTCGTAATTCGTAATTTCAATGGTAAATTTTCCATTGCTGCTAGGGTTTGGAAAAACTTTAATGTTATTTACCTTATTACTTATTTCATTTATCCCTGTTAAGGTATCATTCCAGCGGGCAATATAATTTACTGTGTCTTTCCCTGACCTAGTAAACCAACCACCTGCATATAAAGAGGAGTCATATACTCCCAAACCTACAACGCCTCCTGTTAAGCCTGCACCTACATTGCTCCATTTTACTCCATCCCAGCTGGCTACTTCGCTTGCAGGTTTGCCACCTGCACTATCAAATAAGCCTGCAACATAAAGTTTATTATTGAAAACTTTCATGTCCCTTACACCTCCATTAACCCCTTTGCCTAATGGAGCCCAAACCGTATCGTTCCAGACTGCTATATTATTTGCAGGGCTGCCACCCGCTGTTGTAAATGAGCCTGCTGCGTAAAGTTTGTTATTATATACTGCTAAGGCCAAAACCAGGTCATTCATTCCTGTGCCAACCGAATCCCACTTAGTTCCATCCCAACTCGCAATGTAATTAGCATTATGCCCACCAGCATGCAGAAAGTAACCTCCAACGTACAGTATATTATTATAAACAGTAAATGCATTGACTTCGTCATCAGTTCCATGACCGACAGAATCCCATTTTATTCCATTCCATCGGACAATTTCTTCAATACCACTCTTATAGGCTATAAAATTCCCCCCCCCATATAATTCACCGTTATATTCGGCTATAGAATAAACAACCCAGCCAAATTTATTTGTTATACCGCTACCCAATGAATCCCAGCTTGTCCCGTTCCATTGGGCTATACTTCTTACTGAATCATTTCCTGCTCTGGAGAATTGTCCTGCCACGTATAAAATAGAATCATAACTTACAAAGGGGTAAGCTCCACCTAAGCCACCGCTATCTGGCTTTATTCCACCGCCAACACTATCCCATTTTGTACCGTTCCAGGTCGCGATAAAACTTGCCGGGGTATTACCGGCTTTGCTGAAATCTCCACTAACATATAACAATCCATTATATGTTGCAAAACCTGACACAACTGCATTTGTACCACCACCAACAGGTTGCCAGTATTGGGCACTGGTAAATTGAACCAATAGCAAAGAAACTGCAACCAATATGTTTTTCATTCTATAAATATATGAAAAACGAATCAATGCATAACCATAACCTTATCAGCCTTTATAAGATTTCCGTTTGCATTAGTTATTCTGTAGTAATACATGCCCTGTGCTAAAGTGCTTGTTGAAATAGCAGTTATATTATCAGTTAACTCAAGGCATTTAATTTGCTCACCCATCATATTAAAAATGCATACTGTTGGTGATTGTACCTGACTTATATTGAGTGCAATATTCAACAAGGTATTAGCCGGATTTGGATATACTTCAACAAGTGGTGCAACCGCAGTTGATTCATTTCTTTTTTTAGCTATTTCAGGCTGGCCGTTAACCGAAGGAAGCAGTTCACACGCGCTTATATATTGTGTGTTACTTACAAGGCTTAACAAGGCCCTTGCCATATACACGCCATACCCATATTGTACAGGGCAAAGAGGCGCTATGCCTTCCAGGGTTTTCACTTCGTTTGAATCGGGCATGTTAAATGAGCTTGAATCCATACTTAGTATAACTTTATAAACCGCTTGCGCGGTTGCTTCCACTGTATCAGGGTTTACAAGTGCATTATTAAGCGTTTGTGCAGTTGAAACATCTGCAGCACTAATACCCATTGAATCTGAAAGAAGTGTGTTAATCTTTTCCAGACCTCCCACATTGGCTTTTCTTGAACTGTCCACAAAGTTCCGTATAACAGTACTGCTGTCAACCAGTGAAGAATCTGCTTGAGTTAAGTACTTATACAAAGAATGCTTGGTATGCCAATGTGTTGGCGAAGCATACGAAGTATATAGGGTGGAATTATTAATAATTGCAATTGCCTGTAATGGATTAATATGTATAACACAATAATTAGGAATAAAATTCCCGCAAACATCGCAATCAAGACCAGTACTCATTTGGAATGGTATTTTTTGTGAAGGAGCAATGGCTCCTTCTGTGAATATTCCTGGGTAATATGGGTAAGTATTAGGAGAACCTAAAGAAGTTACCCAAATTTTTGTTCCCGTTCCGGTAATGTTAGATGCACCGTTACAATAGGTACTAAAGCCAGGCGTAAGCCATTCATTAGCACTGCCATGTGTGGCCGAACCCTGTGTGCCTATATCTGAATTATTATTGAGATATAGACCAACATTGTAATCATCCATCTGGTTATTATCTACCGTAGTATTAGGAACTGCTGGGCTTTCAAATGCGAGATGCGTGGCTATATGATGTATATCGTTACACAATACGAAATTATTTGCATTGCCCATATCAAGTCTTATACCCTCGCCAATAGTATGAGAAAGGCCAGGCCCATAAATGTGATTATCATCGATGTAAGCATTTGTTGAGTTGGCCATGTAAATTCCCTCGTTCTGTATTTTGGAGGTATTGCCGAGCCCATCAATGGTAATTTTATTGTTAACAATATTGGTATGTCCCCAAAGGTTCTCAGTAAAAATACCGTTATCTACTGCACTTATCTGGTTGCCATTTATAGTGTAGTTTATTGATGTTACAGGGGTTTCCTGTATTACTATACCTCCACTCGGAATACCAGCCCATAAAGGGCTGCCGGTAATAGTATTAGTATTGATTGTTATACTTGCGTTAAAATTAAATACACTGTAAATACCTTCCTCGCAATTGGTTATAGTATTTTGTGTTATTGAAATTTTACCATGTTGATTTGCAAGCAGGTATATACCATTAGGAAGATTTGGTGCAGTAAACGTAGGTCCATTTATTGCATTGTTTTCGATAGTGGCATTTACTGTATTCACTACCTGTAAACCATTCATACAGTTAGTAAATGTATTTCTGTCTGATACTGATGTACCGCCTACTATTAGGTTATTTGTACTGATACCTCCACCATTGGCATATACACCACTACAGAAGGCGCCTTTATTATAACCATTGGCAAAATACATATCAGAAAAGTCATTATTGACTATCGTTGCTCCGGAAGCATTTGAATTTATGCCACAATCGAGGTTTTCAAAGTAATTGGCATACTTAACAACCGGAATTGAAGGATTTCCAATAGTTATGGAATTAACAGAATTAATTAAAATTCCAGTAGATGATCTATGCCCTGAATATGGAGCAACCAGTAGAGCAGGGCTACTTGCATTAATGGTAACACGTTTACTACTATTATATGGTGGAGTGCTGCCCAAAATACCATTGCAACTTATTTCAGAGCCTCTTATACTACCAGGATGTGTACCTGCAAAAGCTTGTACTGTAATACCTATATAGTCTTTATTTAGTGTACTGTTTTCAATATCATAATTACCTCCATCTATTGAAACAATAGCGCTTTTAGCATCTTCTACTAAGCTGCCATCAATTACATCTACTTCAGAACCATTCGGTACATAAATGCCATTCCACATATAGTTGCAGGCATGTAAATGACAGTTTTCAATTGTCAGTTTTGCATTCGAGCTAATATCAATTTCAGCATTTGTTCCAAAATAAATATCTGAGTTACTTATAATCAAATTATTGTCGACTTTAAGTACACCATCAATTTCCAGGCAAGCCACATTATATGCAGTGTTAACGTCAGAAATATTCCACGTACCCCCAGATTTGTAAATATGTTGAACTCCTAATTCAGTGATAATCGAAGCCGGAAAGCCACTATTAAGATCTATATTTACAATATTGGCACAATTGTTGAGGCAGCATCCACCCACTGTAAAAGTTTGTGTACAACAAGTGCCATTGCAACAACCTTCGCAAGTTAAAGTAAAGCCATTATTAATATCCATGTAATCTGTAGATGTTGGTAAAGTAATGGTGACAGTATTTCCGGACGCCTTGTACATCCAACCAGTGCCTGGTGTAAAGGCAGGTTGAGTCCATAAATAGGTAGGGGTACCATTACAGCCAGACATACTTGCGGTATATGTTAATGTATAATAACAGACGGCTCCTTCCTGTGACTTACCTCCTTGGCAATAAGTTGGTATGCCTCCGCAAACAGCAGATGGGCCATAAATATTGGTTTGCATAACGTTTACGGTTGTTGTGGCCGTTGTACTGCAACTACCACTTGTTCCTGTAACAGTATATATTGTGGTTGTTTGAGGTGAAGCAATTACACTTGACCCGGTTGTGGTGTTTAAACCTGCTGAGGGAGCCCATGTATATGTGGTTGCACCGCTAGCTGTAAGTGTGGTGGAGCTTCCACTACAAATAGTGGAATTCCCCCCTGTTACCACTATAGGTGAAGTAAGAGTAACAACAACAGTTTGTGCAGCACAAGCAGGTGCGCCAGGGTCGCTCACTGTAATGGTATATGTGCCCGGACTCAACCCACTAGCACTTGCATTGCTACTAACATTCGGTGACCATGTGTAAGAATAAGGAGGATTCCCACCCTTAACTGAAACATTTATGCTTCCCGCTGTGCATGGAGATACAGTAGGATTGGTCGGTGTAGTTGAAACCTCTAAGCCGCATAACGGAGGTTGAATTACAACATTACCTAATATGTCTTCTATAGTTGTTGGGGCACCATTTCCGCAAGTAATTACATTATTTCCAGGGGTAGGAGTATATGGAATAATAATACTGGAATTCATATCATAAGGGCTGTAACTAACATAAAAATTAGAGTATTGAGAAAGATTACCATTATTTGGAACCCATGTATATATATATGGACCGCTCCCAGCATTATTAGCTTGTAGGAAGTCGGAAAATATTACTGAATTAGGAATGCTTGTTTTAACTGTGGTGCTCAAGGTTCCTTTTCCAGAGACTTCTGGGACTTGATAACAACTCTTTATATTTAAAGGTAAGCAGGAGTTTTGTACATAAAATGCTGCAGCAAAATTATCCCATGCATAAGGTGGTCCGAAAAAAATATTACCATCACTTAGTACATTAATAGTATGCAATTTAGCAACTGGCGCAAGATAAGCATAGGCGTATAATGTCAAATCACCGAGCTTGGAGCTACCACTAGTAGAAAGAAGTGTTGCATAATTACCATCTACTTTAACGGCCGTTTGTAATGATGGAGGGTTTGAGGTGTAATATATTCCACCGGTCCAGATAACAATAAGCTCATCAGACTGAGTTGTTGTAATACTAAATGTGCTGGATCCATTACCATTTACCGCAACTTGATAAGTTACATCGCCATAACACTCAGCTGAGTTAACTATTCTGTAAATTAATTTGTTGTCTGATCCAACACACCCATTTGCGGCAGTTGTTGTAACATTATACATTACTGAAACATCAGGAGAAACGACTATCGATTTAGTTGTAGCTCCGGAATTCCACAAATAGTTTGAAGCGGTGGAAGCGGTAAGGGTATCCTTTTGCCATTCAGAAACGCTATCGGATGTTGACGTTATTGATATTGTGGGAGAAGGGTTTACAGAAATTGCAACGGTTGCACTATTGGAACATTCTGAATTAGCTGTTCCTGTTACTGTGTATGTTGTTGAAGTAGTTGGCACTACAACAATTGAACTTGTTGTTTCGCCATCATTCCAGGTATATGAAATTGCCCCATTTGCAGTAAGCATTACTGAGCTACCCTCACATATTGTTTTGGAAGAAGCATCAATTGTAACAGTCGGAAGCGGAGTTATAGGAATATTAATTGTTGCAGTATTGGAACACCCAACCTTTGAATCTGTTCCTATTACAGAATAAGAAGTTGAGGTTGTGGGATTAACTGTTATGGTATTTGTTGTAGCACCGGTATTCCATAAATAAGTATCTCCACCACTTGCTGTTAAAGTAACCGGGCTACCTGAACATACACCTTTTGCTGAAGGAGAGATAGATATAGTTGGCAATTGATTAACATTTACTACCACCGTTTGTTGCGCTGATGTATGATTTACCGTTCCGGTTACAGTGTATTTTGTAGTTACGGTTGGCGCAACAGTTATTGTTGGTCCATGCTGACCTGTACTCCAGCTATAGTTAACGCCACCTGTGGCACTAAGAGATACAGAACTACCTGCACAAATGGTGGCAGAAGCAGGGTTGATAAAGATAGGCCCGGTATTTACGTTTATAATAACAGTTTGTGTAGCTAAGCAACCTAAAGTACTCTCTCCTGTTACTGTATATGTAGTAGTTACAGTTGGTGTGGCAGTTATAGTTGCACCTTTACTTGAGTTCAATGAAGTTGAAGACATCCATACATATGAACTTGCACCATCGGCAGTTAAAGAAACTGAACTGCCCGGGTTAATAGTTGTTGCCGAAGCAGTGATGCTAACTGAAGGTGCCGGGCTAACAGTTATAACCAAAGAACCCGTATTTGAACATCCATTTATATCAACCCCGGTTACAGAATAGGTTGTTGTTACCGAAGGTGACACATTTATTGTACTTGTCGTTTCGCCATCGCTCCACAAATATGTACTTGCACCACTTGCTGTAAGAAGAGAAGAATTACCGGAACAAATTGTGGCAGTGGTAGTCGAGACATTAATTACGGGTAATGGGTTTACTCTGATTACCTGGGATGCTCTGGCACGGCATCCTTGCGGAGTTGTAAATATTACGGAATAGATACTCGTAACCAGCGGGCTTACTGTTATACTTTCTGTTGAAGCTCCATTGCTCCATTTGTATGTAGAACCTTTCGGAGGGGGACCAGTAATTCCAACTATCGGATCACTGAGAGTAACAGAGCTACCTAGGCAAATTGATGTTGCTGTAGCAGTAATGTATATCACAGGTGTAGGCACAACCGTTATAACCTTTGAATCAGAACCAATGCAACCTTCAGGAGTAGTTAATGTTACTGAATAGGTAGTGGTTGCTGCCGGAATAACTGTAATACTATCTGTCGTTTCCCCATCACTCCATACATAGGTAGAATTAGTATTATTTGCATCTTGTGCACCAAGAGTAATTGAATTGCCAGAGCAATAAGTAGAAGAAGTTCCCGGAGAGGTAATACTAATAATTGGTATTGGGTTAACGGTTATAACTTGCGTAGCGGAACCGGAACATGTATTTGCATCTGTAAATGTAACGGTATAGGTTGTTGTAAAAGTAGGAGTTACTATAATAGTATCTGTGGTTTCTCCATCGCTCCATGAATAAGATGGGCCATGCGGAGATGGCTTGCTTGAAGATGCATCATTAAGCATAACTGATTGCCCTGAACAAATAGTAGTTGCACTGGCTGTAATACTTATGATGGGTAAGGGGTTTACGGTTATTGTCTGAATAGCTGTATCGGGGTTACCTAAAGAATCGGTACCTATTACTGAATAAGTAGTCGTTACCGTAGGAGTAACGACAATTATGTTTGTGGTTTCACCGTCGCTCCATAAATAAGATGGGGAAACGCTTGCAGTAAGGCTAGCTAAATCGCCCGAGCATATTACGGTGCTTGAAGGTGTAATAGTTATAGAAGACTGTTGTGCCTTCACCAGAGAAAAAGTCAGGAAGAATGTTGAAAAGAGAACAATAAATCTTTTCGCGTCAATAGTGAGCTTTTTCATGGTGAGTAGGTTTAATCAGTTAGAATTTGATTGAGCAGTGATGTGTACTCTGATAAAACAAATCTATAAAAGAAATTTAAATTTCCAAATAATTTGGCGTTAATTTTAAGTGTTACATGTATTTAATACGTATAAATACGTACTATATCAAAAAAGGCCCGAGTGTAAATTACACTCAGGGCCTTTTTCATTTTTCAAAGAAGCGAACTAAGCAGTCTTACTATACGTAAAGCCATTAGTCATATCTTTTAATGCATTCAGTCCATTACGGATATCAGTTTCATCTAATCCAATATAACGCAAGGTTATATCAGTACTGCTATGACCAAGTATTTTGCTAATCGTGTAAAGTGGTACTCCTTTCTTATATAGAATAGTGGCGCAGCTACTTCTCATAGTGTGTGTGCCAACATTCTTAATAATCCCCGCTTTTTTACACCAATTCTTCATGTTTGTACGTACACTGTTATCAGTAGGTATTTTGGTGAATATTTTCCCCTTACGCCCTTTTCCTTCACCAATCCAATCTACTAACCCTTTCGTAATAAATGAAGGAAGTATCTTTTTCGTTTTTTCCTGTTGAAGGACTATTTTATAAACATCACCGTCCAATACAATTTGCTCCCAAGTCATGTCCCGTATATCTCCCCAACGTTGACCACAGGCAAATTGTAACATTAAACCCTTACATATTTCAGGTGAGGTTGGATATGGGGTACTTTGCAACTTCATTATTTCTTCCTCAGTAAGCGTAATAGGGGCTTTTACCACCATTCCAATACCAGGAATGTCACTAGGAGCATATGCCGAAGATGGAATTAATCCCTTACGTTGAGCCTTATTAGCAAATCGCATAATGTTACTGAAATGAAGACTGGCTGTATTCTTTTCAAGGGTCTTAGTTATAGTTTTCAGATTATTATTAGGAGCACTGTTTAATAGCCATTCTCTTAAGGAAAGGAGAAAATGCTCATTTATTTTAGTAAAAGGGATATTATCTGTATTGGCAAATGCATGTAGTTTCTTTAACGAAACATTTGGGTTTCGTCGACTTCTTACATCATCTATCCGGCTAATTTGTTCTTTAAAAAAGTCTGTAAAGCTTAAGGAGCTTATTTTAGGGGCATGGAATACGTACCCTGTACATTTACCAAGCGCATGTGTTTTAGTTAAAATATCTAAAGCCTTATCGCCTGTTAGAAAGAGGTTTAAAAATTCAAGATGCCTTTTTTGAGTTGATTTTTCATAAACTTCAATATATAAGGATTCGGGGTTATTTCCGTTTTTGCGGCTTTTAAGCGCAATACTGCCATATTCGTTTTTATGGCGGTATATTTCTGAGTTTACTATCTTATTTTTCATAGGGAATATTGTTAATAAATATTTGATTTTTCAAAGGTCTGACATAGTTACTAGTGGCAATAGTTAGTCGCAAAAGGAGGCAAAAACCTGTAAAAAGATGGAAATAAGAAAAAGGCGTAATTTGTCTGTAAGAAGTCTTGAAAGCCTGAATTGAATAGGATTGTGGAAGATTTGGCAAGAATGATTTTTACCTTTTGTTGCTAACTTTGTATTATACGCTACTATCCCTAACGCAAAACTTTGTCGTATCATTTGCAGCTAACGCGCACCCACCTTTTGTCTAGTTAAAGATATTGGGCAATTTCTTATATTTGATATTATAAACCACACACTCATGAAAAAACTACTACTTGTATCTTGGGCTATAATGTTCAATTATGTAACCATAAATGCACAAACATGGTCGGCAGTCGGTAGTGGAGTAAGTTCGGGCGCTTTTATCTATAATCTGCAAGTATATAATGGTACCCTGGTTGCTGCAGGAGATATTTATTCTCCAGGTAAAGATATCACAGCTTGGAATGGCACCACATGGTCTCAAGTTGGAAGCGGTGCATGTTGCGTATATGGTTATTCTTTAACGGTATATAATGGGAATCTGATTTTTGGTGGAAACTTTTCTTCTCCGGCAAGCGATATTGCTTCATGGAATGGTACTTCTTGGTCCTCATTAGGGACAGGTATAAGCGGAACTTCAGTTAATGCGCTGGTTGTTTATAACGGTAATTTATACGCAGGTGGTGAGTTATATAATGCCGGTGGAAAAGCAGCGGAGGGAATTGCTGTTTGGAATGGAACTTCATGGGACTCAGTGGGTAGTGGGCTTTGGGGAAATGGGGTGCAAACCTTAGCAGTATATAATGGTAATTTATATGCTGGAGGTTCATTTACCGGGAGCGGAAACCAGCCTATCAGTGGCATCCTTGAATGGAATGGAAAATCATGGGTTACTGTCGGATTAGGAATACGTGGTGAGGTTGATGCTCTCTATGTTTTAAATGGAAACTTATATGCAGGCGGTGGCTTTGACAGTGCTGGTGGGAAGCCAGCAAAGAATATTGCAGTTTGGAATGGGGGTTCATGGTCTACACTTGGGAAGGGCATTAAAACTACCTATAGGGTTTTAGCCATAACAAGTTATAATGATAGTTTATATGTGGGGGGAGGTTTTGACTCTGCAGGAGGAAAACCGGCCAATGATATTGCAGAATGGAATGGCTCAAATTGGTCAGCTTTAGGATCTGGAATAGTTGGAGGGCAAAATTGGGTTGGTGCAATTGCAATATATAATGGTAAGCTATATGCTGCAGGTAATTTTGATTCAGCTGGTGGAATTGCTACTAATAGTATTGCAGTATGGACCATTCCGAACAGCATAAATGAACTCGATAAAAACAAAAACGTTGAAGTCTACCCCAACCCCTCAAAAGGCATTTTTAATTTTCAAGAACAGGGAACAAACCAAAAAGCTAATATTGAAGTTTATAATATGTTGGGAGAGAAAGTCCACGATTCGCAATACCCCATATCCTCTACTATGTATTCTCTCGATATGAGTTCTCAACCACCGGGTATTTACCTGTACCGCATTATTTCCGAAAAAGGTGAGACTATTGCAAGTGGTAAGTTGATTATAGAAAAGTAGGTTATTCAGCCCTCTCAAGCTTAATCTAAGCCTCAATCTCATTCTTAGCCCCAAATTCTTACTTTTGCATACTATTTTTCACAAAAAACAGTTATTTATAGCTTAACCTCTTTGCCATTGGTGTCGACCGGAAAAATATTTCGCCTTTTAAGCCTGTTCATCCTGGTTTCGCTATGGCAATCATGCACTACCGAAAAAAACACTTGGCTCATCAGGAAGTTCCATACCACCTGTACGCACTACAACGGCTATTTCTGGGGTAAGTTATCCTATTTAGAAGGCTTAGACAAACTTGTTGCCAGCCACAAAGAAGATTATTCTGACATAATACCTGTGTATGAATATGCAGAATCAAATGAGGTTTCTGCCATATTTCCGCAAATGGACCGCGCTATAAAAAAGTGCCAGACCATGATCGAGAACCACACTATTACTGATAAAAACCATCACGAAATTGCCGATGCCAATAAGTACACCAAGTTTTGTTACTTGCTTATGGCACAGGCCAATTTGTATAAGAACGAATACATTACCAGCCTCGACCAGCTTGATTATACGGCACGTGAATACAAAAAAACACCTGTACGCTTCGAAGCCATGATATGGCAGATACGTGCCTATGACCAGATGGGTGCAGTATCGAAATCAGAAGAACTGATTGACTACTTAAAGTCAAACACCGAAGTGCCTAAAAAGCTCGATGCTGAGTTATATGCTGCTATTGCTGACTATTATACCCGTATAGGCCAGTGGGATGATGTTATAAAATGGATTAAAAAAGCCATAGACGTAGAAAAGAACAAAACAACCAAAGCACGTTATTATTTTATACTCGGCCAGTTATACGAAAAGGGTAGTGAAAATGGAAAAGCATACGATTACTTTACCAAAACCCTGCATAGCAAACCTACTCCCGACCTCGATTTTGAAGCCACCATTTTCAGGGCGCTGTTATTTATGGGTGGCGATAAGGAAAATGAAAAAGTGAAAAAGGAACTGACCAAGATGCTTAAGCCCACCAAGTATATTGATCAGCGCGACCAGATATATTACGCACTTGCAAAAATAGCCATGAAGGAAGGTGACACAGCGCAGGGTATTACATTGCTGAACAAATCAGTACGTGCAAGTACCACTAACCCGCTTCAAAAAGCAATTTCATATCTCGACCTGGCAAACTTTAATTTTTATAAAGAAGAATATGTGCGTTCAAAAAGGTATTTCGATAGCACACTTACTTCATTACCTAAAAAATACCGCGGCCGCGATTCTATTGTAGCTAAAAAAGAGAACCTGCAAAAGCTGGTTACCTATCTTGATATAATTACTTTTCAGGATAGCGTTCAGCGCATAGCTAAAATGAGCAAAAGCGATATGGATAAATATATTGCAGGTATAATTGATAAAGAGAAACAAGCTGAAGCCGATAAAAAACAAAAAGAACTGGATGCACAAAATTTGCAGAACAGTGGCAATGTAAATACTACCGCCAGCGCAAATGGCAAATGGTATTTCTATAACCCCAGCGCATTGCAGCAGGGTATTAACGAATTTAATCAGAAATGGGGTAACCGCCCACTTGAAGATGATTGGCGAAGAAGCAAAAAGGTAGCCAATGCCAATAAACTTGGGCAAGATTCGGCAGGCAAAGGCGCCGATAGTACTAAAGGTATTGTAAAAAAAGGCGGCAAAGTGGTAAAGGATTCAACCAAGGATAAGTACAACTCTGCTTATTACCTGAAGAACCTTCCGCTTAGCGATGCCAAAATGAAAAAATCGACCGATAGCCTTATCGATGCATATTATAATGCAGGTGCCATTTATAAAGAATACCTGCATAATTACCGGAAATCGTCAGCCGAATTTGAAGAATTGCTGAGCCGTTTTCCTGATAATAAATATAAACTATTGGTGTATTATGAGCTCTACCGGATATATACTGCTATGCATAACGATGAAAGGGCCAACTATTATAAAAACCTGTTGTTGGATAAGTACCCTGATTCACAATATGCCAAGTTGATAAAGGACCCTGCCAAATACGCCAGCGATAAAGAAGCAAGCAAACAGGAAATAGCCAGGCTATATACAGCTACTATTCAGTCATACGATGCCCAGAATTTTTTGCAGGTATTAAACAACTGCCAGCAAGCCGATTCATTGTTCCCTGAAAATGAACTTACGCCAAAGTTTGCCTATCTGCATGCTATTGCAATTGGTTCGACTCAGGGCCTCGAAGCATATAAAACGGCCCTTACCCGAGTTACTATCCAATACCCGAAAGATTCGGTTAAGTTCTTAGCTCAATCAATACTCGACTATTTAAATAAAAAACCTAAAACAACAGCAGTAGTAGTAAAAGACACATCTGTTACCTATAGCCAGGCTCCTGATAGCATTTACTTTTATGTAATTTTAGTTGATATAAAAGAGGCCTCGAAAATGAGCACCATCAAAGGTCAATTGGCCGATATGAATAGTAAGACCTTTAGCCAGGACAATCTTTCTTCTGACGAAATATCAATGAATACCAGCCAGTTAATGGTAGTAATGAAAAAATTTACCAGCCGTGAAAAGGCTAAGAACTACTACCAATTCCTGAATGCTGATGGAGATATATTCAGTAAGCTTACTCCTAAGTCCTACCAGGTGTTTTATATCTCACAGACCAATTTCCGCCTGATGTTCGCCCATAAAAAGGCAGATGAGTACATTCAGTTCTTCCTGGAAAAGCTACTGTAAGGAATTTAGCCCCCGATTCAAAAAAAAATCATACTTTTGCAGCGTTTTTTACAAAAAAAGTGAGAATTAAAGATACTGCCTGCATTATTTCGCTCGCCGCCCTTAAAAACGGTGAACATAGTTTCCTGTTTACTATAGACGGGGAGCTGTTTCGCGAGAACAATTATGATGATATTCATGAGGCAGATCTGCGGGTTGTCGTTACCTTTAACAAGAACTCTTCTATTATAATGTTCCACTTTAATATTGAGGGCACCTTAAACGTTACATGCGACCGTTGCGGAGACGACTTTAACATGAGTACAAAGCTTGAGCGTCAGCTGATTGTGAAGAGCGAAGGAAGGGAACATCAGGAGGAAGATGAAATGATTACGCTGACAAATGCAGAAAAAGACGTAGATATTGCGCCATTTGTTTACCAATATGTTGTACTTTCGCTGCCCATGCAAAAAATTCACCCTATAAATAAGGATGGAAAACGTGCATGCAACGAAGAAGTATTAAAGAAATTAAAGAAACTGGAAGTAGAGAAAAGCAGTGAGGAACAGTACATTATAAACAGCAATAAACGATCTTCCAGCACTGAGGAAGAAGAACCAGAACAATTAAATTAAAAACAAACAACTATGCCACATCCTAAACGAAGACACTCAAAAAGTCGTGGAAGAAAACGCAGGACCAACTATAAAGCAGTTGCATCTACATTAACCACATGTACCAATTGCGGCGCTCCTGTGCTTAGCCACCGTGTATGCCCTGAGTGCGGCTTTTACAAAGGCAAACAAGCAATAGAAAAGAGTGTTTCTGCATAAATGCAGGGCCCTATGATTTCTGTAAATAGTTTAAGTAATAACCGGTGCGAATAGGACTGGATATAATGGGGGGCGACTATGCCCCTAAAACTACTGTAGGCGGTGCGGTACTCGCTTTCCGCGAGCTACCTGCCAGCGTAAGACTTGTACTTATTGGCGATCGCGATAAGATCGTTCCCTTGCTGAAAGAGCACAACGTAAGCGAAGAAAATTTCGACATTATTCATACTACCGAGGTAATTGAAATGTCTGAATCTCCTTTGCGCGCCATCAGTGCTAAACCAAACTCAAGTATCGGGCTTGGTTTTCAACTGTTAAAAAGTAAAGACCTTGATGCATTTGCCAGCAATGGCAGCACAGGCGCTATGATGGTTGGTGCACTATACAGTGTTAAAACCATTGAAGGGCTTCAGCGCCCTTGTATTGCAACCGTTGTTCCTAAAGAAGATGGTGGCGTGGGTATATTGCTCGACGTAGGCAGTAATGCCGATTGCAGGCCCGAAGTATTATGTCAGTTTGCAGTATTGGGAAAAATGTTCTCCAAATACGTTTATAATATTGAAGACCCGAAAGTGGCCTTGCTTAATATTGGCGAAGAAGAGGAAAAAGGAAATCTTGTGGCACAGGCAGCGCATGAAATGATGAAGGAAATGAAGAACATAAACTTCGTTGGCAACATTGAGGCGCGTTATTTATTCGATGCAGGTTCAGCTGATGTGGTAGTATGTGAAGGCTTTGTTGGAAATGTGGTTTTGAAAGAAGCTGAAGCTTTTTACAAGCTGATGAAAAAAAGAAAAATATCTGACCCGTTCTTTGACCGGTTCAATTATGAAATATACGGAGGCACACCATTTTTAGGTGTCAACTCTACTGTTGTTATTGGCCATGGTATTTCAAATGAAATAGCCACCAAGAACATGATACTGCTCACCAAAAATATGGCTGAAGCAGGTTTAGCTGAAAAAATCAAAAAAGCTTTTAATCCTTAACGAACAATGCCAATTACTGCTGCCATAACCGCTGTAGAAGGCTACCTTCCTGATTACATATTAACTAACCATGAGCTTTCGCAAATGGTTGACACTAATGATGAGTGGATAACATCACGCACGGGTGTAAAAGAAAGAAGAATATTAAAGGGCAAAGAGCAGGGTGCATCGGTAATGGCTGTTGAAGCCGTTAACAAACTTTTAAAGAAAAGAGGAATATCGGCGGAAGAAATTGACCTGCTTATTGTAGCAACTGTTACGGCCGATTATATATTTCCGGCAACTGCAAATATTGTAAGTGATAAAGTAGGTGCAAAAAATGCATGGAGCTTTGATGTTAATGCTGCATGTTCAGGCTTTATATATGCGCTTACTACAGGCGCACAGTTTATACAAAGCGGTGCACATAAAAAAGTAGTTGTTGTAGGTGTCGACAAAATGTCATCTATCATTGATTATACTGATCGTTCTACCTGTGTAATATTTGGCGATGGCGCCGGTGCGGTTCTTTTGGAACCAAGTACAGAAGGTTATGGCATACTTGATTTTAAACACCAGGTTGACGGATCGGGCCGTGTACATTTATACCAGAAAGCGGGTGGCTCGGTAAAACCACCAAGCATTGAATCGGTTGAAAAGAAAGAACACTTTGTTTACCAGGAAGGGCAAGCGGTATTTAAAGTTGCTGTTAAACAAATGGCAGATGTATCGGCAGAAATGATGGTACGTAACAACCTTAAGCCCGATGATGTGGCATGGTTGGTTCCGCACCAGGCAAACAAGCGTATTATAGAAGCAGTTGCACGCAGAATGGAATTGCCGGACAGCAAGGTGATGTTGAACATACATAAATATGGCAACACTACATCGGGGACTATTCCGCTATGTTTATGGGAATACCAGGGGAAATTGAAAAAAGGCGACAATATTATTCTTTCTGCCTTTGGCGGAGGATTTACATGGGGCGCAGTATATGTTAAGTGGGCAATCAATAGCTGATTTGCCTAATTTTTTATATTTGTATTTGTCATAAGAACTCTTAAACGAAATTTGTATGAACATTAAAGAAGTAGAAGAACTCATTCGTTTTGTTTCTAAAGCCAACGTTTCAGAAGTGGAACTGGAAACAAAGGATATTAAACTGGTTATTAAAACCTCAAGAGCCGGTACTGAAGTACAACAAGCACCTGTTCAGGTTGCTGCTGCGCCTGCACCTGTTGCCGCTCCCGCTGCTGCACCTGTTGCCGCTGCTCCTGTTGCTGCCGCACCTGCTGCTGCACCAAAAGCCGACGACTCAAAATATATTACTATAAAATCGCCTATGATCGGTACCTTCTACCGTTCATCAGGGCCAGATAAGCCACCATTTGTAAATGTGGGTGATAAGATCGAAAAAGGTAAAATTATTTGCATTATAGAAGCCATGAAACTGTTCAATGAAATTGAAGCAGAAGTATCGGGCACTGTAGTGAAGGTAGTTGCCAACGATGCATCACCTGTCGAATACGACCAGACCTTATTACTTATAGATCCTAGCTGATTGTGGCAAGAATAGTTAAGGTTTCTTCCGGCACACGCAAGGAGAAAACCGTTACTCCAAAAAAGAGTACAGAGATGTTTAAGAAAATACTTATAGCAAACAGGGGAGAAATTGCTATGCGTGTAATACGCACCTGCAAAGAAATGGGCATTAAAACAGTTGCCGTTTATTCCACTGCCGATAAAGATAGTTTGCACGTTCGCTTTGCTGATGAGGCTGTTTGTATCGGCCCTCCGCCAAGTAAAGATTCGTACCTGCAAATACCAAATATTATTTCAGCTGCCGAGATCACCAACTCCGATGCTATACATCCGGGCTATGGTTTCCTTTCAGAAAATGCTAAGTTCTCGCACATTTGCGAAGAACATAAGATAAAATTTATTGGCGCATCACCTGCTATGATAGAGGCAATGGGTGACAAATCAACCGCTAAGGAAACCATGAAGAAAGCAGGTGTACCTGTTGTTCCCGGTTCTGATGGTTTGTTGAAAGACCTTGCTGATGCTAAAAAAACAGCAAAGAAAATTGGATATCCTGTTATGATGAAAGCTACCGCCGGTGGTGGTGGTAAGGGTATGCGCGTAATATGGAAAGAAGAAGAGATTGAACATGCATGGGAATCGGCACGTCAGGAAGCAAAGGCTTCGTTCGGCAACGATGGCATGTATATGGAAAAATTCCTGGAAGAACCACGCCACATTGAAATACAAATTGCAGGTGATCAATACGGAAGAGTATGTCACCTTTCAGAAAGAGATTGTTCTATACAACGCCGTCACCAGAAACTGGTAGAAGAAACTCCTTCTCCGTTCATGACCGACAAGCTGCGTAAGAAAATGGGAGAGGCTGCCATAAAAGCAGGCGAAGCAGTTAACTACGAAGGTGTAGGTACTGTTGAATTCCTGGTTGACAAGCATCGCAATTTCTATTTTATGGAGATGAACACCCGTATACAGGTTGAACATCCTATAACGGAAGAAGTAATTAACTACGACCTTATTGCTGAGCAGATAAAGATCGCTGCCGGAATTAAAATATCGGGCAAGAACTATTTCCCTCAGATGCATGCAATGGAATGCCGTATCAATGCAGAAGATCCTGCAAACGGATTCCGTCCTTCTCCGGGCAGAATAGTGAATTTTCACGTACCGGGTGGCCATGGAATACGTGTAGATACGCATGTGTATGCAGGTTATTCTATTCCGCCAAACTACGATTCAATGATCGCTAAGCTTATTACCGTTGCTCAATCGAGGGAAGAAGTAATAGCTAAAATGAAACGTGCGTTAGAAGAATTTGTGATTGAAGGCATAAAGACCACGATACCTTTCCATTTGAAATTAATGGAGAACAAAAGGTTTTTGGCCGGTGATTACAACACACACTTCCTGGAAGAAGAAAAGTTGTTCTAAGCTTTAACTCCCCATAAAATAAAATAAACATCATGAAAAAAGTAAACTACACGCTTGCCTTAGCTGCAGCAGGTGCTTCTATTGTATTGATATCATGGATCGGCGGTCAGCCGGCTGATGATAAGCATAAAGGCGAAGTTGACCTGGCCGACTTTAATACAACAGTAAAACCAAGCAACGATTTTTATGAATATGTAAATGGCGGTTGGATGAAGAACAACCCTATACCTGCAAGTGAAGCACGTTGGGGTAGCTTTAACATTGCTAACGATACCGATGTAACACGAGTACACAACATTTTAAATGCCGCTGTGGCCGACAAGAACAAAGCAGCAGGCAGCATTCCGCAAAAGGTTGGCGATTTTTATGCTGAAGCGCTTGATTCAAACAAACTGAATAAAGATGGCATTGCCCCGGTAAAAGCAGAATTAGATAAGATCAACAATGTTAAAGACAGCAAAACCATGTGGGGCGAAGTTACTCACCTGATGAAGCTGGGCAGCAGAACCATGTTCAGCTTTGGAGTTGGGCAAGATGATAAGATAAGCACTAAAGAAGTAAGCAGGTTTGAACAGGGTGGTTTGTTACTACCCGGTAAAGAATACTATACTGATACTACAGCCCGCATGCGTATGATACGTAAGAAATTTGTGGAATACCAAACCGCAATATTCCAACAAATAGGTGAAACACCAGATGCTGCAAAGAAAGATGCTGAAAGCAACCTGGCTTTGGAAACCGAAATGGCCAGCGGAGCTATGACCCTTACAGAGACACGTAATGTGCATGCTACCTATAACAAAATGACCTTTGAGGAACTGAAGAAGATGACACCTGATATTGACTGGGCTGTCTTCTTAGATACATTGGGACTGAAAAATATTGATACTGTTATTGTAGGCCAAACCAAATTCATGCAGAGTATTAACGCATTATCTAAATCTCATTCAATTGATGAGTGGAAGAACCACATGCGTATACATTTAATGGCAAGCGGTGCAGTACGTTATTCATTAAGCGACACCTTAACTGCCATCAACTTTGCATTCTGGAGCAAGACCATGACCGGCACCAAGGTTATGAAACCACGCTGGAAACGTTCTGTGGAAGCTACCAACGCTGCTATGGGCGAACTGGTTGGCCAATTATATGTAGCTAAATATTTCAGCCCTGAAACAAAGGAAAGGGTACACAAAATGGTGGTTAATATGATAGAGGCTTATAAGGAACGTATTACTAACGTTACATGGATGAGCCCGGAAACAAAGAAAATTGCAATCGGAAAATTAGATAAGATCACCTTAAAACTATGCTACCCTGACAAATGGAGAGACTATTCAACATTGCAGATCAAGGGCGATGCCTATGTTTCAGATGCTTTCCGTGTGAGCCTTTACAGATTCAACTATAACCTGAACAAACTTGGCAAGCCTGTAGATCGTTCTGAATGGGGTATGTCGCCACAAACGGTTAACGCTTACTACGAACCAACACTGAATGAAATTTGTTTCCCTGCAGGTATATTGCAATTCCCTTTCTTTGATGCGAACAGGGACGATGCGATGAACTATGGCGGTATTGGTGTGGTTATTGGCCACGAACTTACCCATGGTTTTGATGACCAGGGCTGCCAATACGATGGCGATGGCAACATGCGCAAATGGTGGACCGATGCTGACTCAGTTCATTACTTCAGCAAACTGGGCCTTGTTATAAAACAATTCGATGGTTTTGTGGTTGACTCAGTTCATGTAAAAGGCGCTTTAACTATTGGTGAGAACACTGCTGACTTAGGTGGCCTTACCATTGCATACGCTGCGCTGAAAAAAGAATTAAAAACAAATCCGGAACCGGTGGTAGATGGCTTTACAGCTGAACAACGTTTCTTTATTGGCTTTGCACAAGTATGGAGGCAGAATGTACGCCCTGCATACAGCAGGCAGGCGGTTAACACCGACCCGCATGCACCAGGCAGATTCAGGGTACTTGGCCCACTGGCAAACATGAATGAGTTTTACACTGCTTTCAGCGTAAAACAAGGTGATGCTATGTACAGACCTGATAGTTTGAGGGCAGTAATTTGGTAAACAGCCGAGTATAGATTAAGGTTGAGGCTTAGATTGAGATTCCTCACTTCGTTCGGAATGACAAGCTTTCTATGAATATAAGAGGGCGGCGGCAAAGCCGCCGCCCTTATTCCCCCTATAACAGTACCTTTGTCATGCCGAACCATAAAGTGGTGAGGCATCTCATCCAAATATAGTATAGCAGTATGAGTATAGATTTCAAAACAGTTTGTGGTGTTATAGCTGCCATTATTGGTTCGGCTTGTTTTGTTCCATATATAAGGGATATTTACAAAAAGATAACCACGCCGCATATGTATACCTGGCTGATATGGACCATTCTGCAGGGCACCGTAGTTATTGCCATGTTCAGCAATAATGCAGGTAGTGGTGTGTACTCTTTAGCTACAGGTACATTGCTTTGTGCATTCACCTGCATACTATCAATTAAGAACGGAACAAAGAATATAACTACGTTCGATACTATTTGCCTTATTGGTGCTTTGGTTGCTATTGCTGTTTACATTTTTCTGAAGGACACATTATTATCCATCATACTTATGTCGATAATTGATTTTGTCGGCTTCCTCCCTACCCTGCGCAAAATGTACATTGAACCTCATTCCGAAACATTAGCCATGTATGGCCTATTTGCTTTTTCAGGTACATTTACCTTATTAGCCCTTTCGGAGTATTCACTCATAACCGTTTTATATCCGGTAACCCTAATGGCGATAAATATTATTGCTACCTGTGTTATTTGGTGGCGCAGAAAGGTCGGCACGCCTTTATCCCCTAGGACCTAGGGTCCTTATCCCCTTCGGTTTCTGCAACACAAAATTCATATTGAACACAAGGCCATTTTGATTGGTGAAGTTATACTTAGCATCAAGCTGGCTGCATAACAGATCTATAAGGGTCATGCCCAATGTGTCCTTATTCATTCTTTCATAATCAGTAAGGCCGGGACCATTATCAGATATCGCCATTTCAATTTCATCAGCATGTTTTTTCATACTGATACATAGTTCCAGAGCCCTGTCATGCATGTATGCATGCTTCAATGCATTGGTAAGTACTTCATTAATTATCAGACTGCATGGTATAGCAGCATCCAATGCAATAAAACAATCATCAACCTCTATTTTAAGCTTAACATCATCCTCAGCTGAATAAGAGTTGACAAGCTCATTTGCCAATTCGTTAACATAATCCTGAAAATTAACGTCCTTAATCGAATTGCCCATGTACACTTTTTGATGTATCAGCGCCATTGAATATATCCTGTTCTTTGAATCTTCCAGGGCTTCAAGGGCTTCGTTTGTCAAACACAATTCCTTTTTTAAATTCAGCAGGCTGGTAATTACATTCATGTTGTTCCTTACCCGGTGGTTAACCTCTGCAAGTAGCGTTTCCTTTTGCCTTAGCAGGGCGCTCAGTTCAAGTTCCTGCTTTAAATTCTGCCGTATTATAATAAAGGTAACTACAAGAGTTAAGGATGAGCTGAGTGATATATTAATTGTTCTCACCATAGCAATTGTTTCGAGCGCAAGGTCGGTTTGAAACCATTTAAATATATACCCGGCAATGACGGTAAGTAAGAACAAAAAATAAATAGCGAACAAATTAATAACATGCATGTAAATTTCTTTCCGCTGCAGGAGCATAAGCATGCTTATGGTAAGGGGCACAAGGAAAAGATACAACTGGCTGGAGTCCCCTAATTTCATAAAGAATAAGAACATTAATACCAGTACACTTATGTAAAAGGAATAAAGTCCCCATATATAAGTACCCAATTTGTTTGAAATGAATATGAGCGGGAAGAACAAAAGAGCTAACAGGTGTATCGCTATCAATTCGTAGTGACCGATGCATACATAGGTTAGTGTAGATAAACAGACAACTGCCAAAGAGGCCCATGCAATGAAATTTAATTTTCGGGTAAGATATTTCTCCCATGGCAGGTAATCTGGCTTAAGGCCAATATTCCCCAAACTATCAACCCAACTGAAGAACGACATGCAGCTAAATATTGCTACACTAAGTTACGGCTTTTTAGCGTAACTAATACAAGCCTACCCAACCCTTCCGAAGGAAGGGCTAAACAAGATTATCTTAGTATTGTCCCAAAGGCACAAATTAATTAACAAAAGGCCCTCCCTTCGGGAGGGTTTGGGTGGGCTAGCTTATTCTTTTTACCTTTTCATCCCTTAGCATTTCAGCATAGTTCATGTGTCGCAGGTTAGCATTTACAGCCATGGCAATACGCTTGGCTTTGGTGGCATCGGTCTTGGCACTATCTATCCACTTCGAAAAATACTTTTGGTGTGAACCGGGTTGGCTTTTGAAATGCTTCATTGCTTCAGGCTCTTCTTTAAGGCAGGCTATAAAATCGGCATTGAATGCAAAATCGCTTTTATCCTCCTCCAACTGTACCTTAAGTGTATCTCCCTTTCGTTTGCGAATACCTTTACGTAGCGTTGCATTAATAGGAATAATAAAATCGCCACCACCCATAGGCAACAGGGCAACTTGCTTTATGGCAAGATTATCGAGTTTACCTTTTACACGAAACGAAACTTTGCAACCGGGCTTTATTTTTTCAGCAACACTGGCAGGTACTTCAATATAGCTCCAACCCGTTTTTTCGCCTTGTTCTTTAAAACGTAATATTTCGGTAGTGTAGGTAACCATATTATAGTTTATTCCACTTCTTTACTTACCATAGTAAAGTCAAGTTTATCAGACACCCCTAGTTCTTGTCTTTTCTTTTCAAAATCAGCCTTATTATCAAATTGGTACATTTTATAAGAATCATAATCTCCGATCTTATAATTACGAATATCTAAAATATAATAATTAGTTATTTTCTTATTCGGACATAAACTATCGGGCGGATTCCATCCATTACTTTTATGATACCACTTCCCATTTTTCGAATAAACCTTATCGTCTTTTGATAGGTAAATAGAATCTCCTAGGTCTTTAAGCACAAAATCACTACTACCCTGTTCTGATTTGAATAGCCTGTCATTAATCTCCTGTTCCATATTGGGATGCTGTTTTACAATTACAAAACTCTCATCATTACCAACTGCAAAAACGGTTGCCTTAATAACACTTACACCACCATATTCTTTATATACTGTATCTCTTGTCTGGAATATTGATTGTTCTTTTATTCCAAAGTAATATTCCAAATAAAAATCTTTTGTAATTCTATGAACTACCCTCTCTCCATCCTTATTCCAGAAAAAGCAACTTGTAAAAGGCAATAAAACAGAAACAATGCAAAAAATCCATAAATATTTGGAAGCATTGCATCTCATTTATCGAAGAATAAGTAAATATTATTACGCCTCTACCTTCTCGCTCTTCTCATATTGAAAAGCCTTGCGCGGTTTCAGGCCCAGCACATCAAACATCTTCATATCCTCATTTGCATCAGGATTAGGAGTTGTCAGAAGTTTTTCGCCCATGAATATTGAATTAGCTCCTGCCATAAAGCAGAATCCTTGTGTTTCCCTGTTCATTTGTACACGGCCTGCTGATAGGCGTACTACTGAGTCAGCCATAACAATGCGTGCTGTCGCTATCATGCGTATCATCTCCCACGATTCCACTAAAGGCTGGTTGGCCAATGGTGTCCCTTCTACCGGTACCAGTGCATTAATAGGCACTGATTCAGGATGAGGGTTTAAATGCGATAGCGTTAACAACATACCAATACGGTCATCTGCTGTTTCGCCCATACCTATAATACCACCCGAACAAACCGTTAAGCCAGCCTTACGCACATTGTGCAAGGTGTTCAACCTGTCTTCGTATTTACGTGTGGTAATAATGCTTTCGTAATTCTCTTCCGATGTATCAACATTGTGATTGTATGCATACAGGCCTGCATCAGCAAGTTTCTTAGCTTGTTCTTCGGTAACCATACCAAGGGTAGCACATACTTCCATACCCTTTGCATTTACTGCCTTAACCATGTCAAGCACCTGGTCGAAGTCGCGGTTATTGCGTACCTCTCTCCATGCAGCACCCATGCAAAGGCGCGATGCACCCATGCTTTGTGCCTTATCGGCAATACCATTCACTTCATCAACGCTCATTAATTTATGAACCTTAATATCGGTATGGTAACGTGCTGCCTGCGGGCAATATGCACAGTCCTCAGGGCAACCGCCGGTTTTAATAGATATAAGTGAACTTATCTGTACCTCGTTGGCCTTGTGGTATTTGCGGTGTATGGTTGCAGCGCGGTAAACAAGGTCTAATAAAGGTGTATTATATATTTCAGCTATTTGCTCTTTGGTCCAGTCGTAACGTACATCATTCATGGCAATACGGTTTATAATTCACACAAAAATAAGAAAAAAAGCGGCCTCACCAAGCTCCCTACCGATGAAGGCGAAAAGCCCCTACAGTAAAGGGTTTTACTACTGGCTATCAGGCTTCTTTTTGGTGCTTTTCAAATCACCATCAAAGGTATATGACTTTTTCAGCTTACCCTTTTTGTTGGAGAGGGTAGCCTTACCTACCATATTTTCACCTGTAACTGTACCTGTCCACTCGTAATCGTCTCCTTTTTCATTAGTAGCAGAGCAGGTAAAAGTAATAGTACGCGGATCAGCGGTTGAGTCAATTATTGCATCGTATGAAGATGCTTTAAAGCCATCGTCCTGCATAATGCCACATATAAATGTACCGTTGGCAAATTTCAACTCATCCTGAAAAGCATCTTTACCACCCGCCAGTAAAAAGGTACAGACGTATGATTTCTTATCGAGCTTGCCTTTATTGCTTTTTCGCTTTGTTTGTGCTGTGGCAATATTAGCTATCAGTACAAAACTGAGTAATGCAAAAACTAGTTTTTTCATTGCTGTAGGGTTTAGTAAGATAAAATCGCTATACACAATACTACAAAAAAACTTCGTATTATCCTAATATTCAGGCATCAAATTTTGGCCGGTTTACAGTACAGGTTTTCTGTTATTGTGGCTTACCGAAGTATATTTGCGCATATAAAACCTCAGTATGCACGATACAACACATACCCATATAATTTGCAAACACTTTAAGGACCTAAGCACCACTGAGCTATACAATATTATAAAACTGCGCATACAGGTATTTTGTGTGGAGCAAAACTGTCCTTACCAGGATGCTGATGGCAAAGACTTTGAAAGTTGGCACCTGATGATATACGATGCTGATAATATCCTCATTGCCTATTCCCGCATACTACCAAAAGGTGTTTCGTACCCTGAATACGTCTCTATTGGCCGTATAGTTACAGCTGAGTCGGTAAGGATGCATGGCTTTGGTAAGTTATTAATGCAGGAAAGCCTTAAACAAACAACTGCATTATTCGGCAATGCGCCCATTAAAATAAGCGCACAGGCTTACTTACGTAAATTCTATACTTCGTTTGGTTTTGTAGCTACCGGCGAGGAATATATTGAGGACCATATACCCCATATTGGTATGGTTAAATTGCCCATCCAACCTCCCCATCAGGGAAGTTAATGCAAGAAGAATGAAAAGATCTATTTTACTTTTTGCTCTGGTACTGGGTATTATATCCTGTCGTTTCAGCAGGCCACTTTTATCTATTCAGGATAGGAAGTGGAAAGAAAGTATTGATAGCCTGAAAGAAAAGGTTACTTACAGACACCATATATACCCATGTTTCAGGACAGGAATTGCCATTGGAGGCTATACTATTGCTAAAACATACAATGCAAATAATAAGTTAATTGAAAAATCTATTTACAAAAAGAGTGACGCGTTTATGATGGACGGAAACGTACGTTCATTCTTAAAACAGATTTATTACGACACACTTGGACATAAAACAAAAATAAGGTATCGCATTCACCAAAACTATGGCAGAGGAGGAAGTACAGAAATGGATACTACCGTTATAGTCAGGCGATAATATTAATTACGCCCAATTTTCTTATCTTTAACCTATAAAACCCGTAGTTCATATACTTTCTATGAGAAAACATTATATAAAAAACATACTCTTATCACTCTTATTTGTATTGCTAACTTTTATAGCAACCTCTCAATCTAAGATAGCAGATGAATTCAGGCTGGGCGATACCGTTACCGGTTCTGTGCGTGGTAAGGTATTTACAGGTGTACTGAAGATAAAGGTCGATGAGGTTTCATGTGTAGTGAAATGGGCCAATGGCACTACGGATACCTCGTACTATGCATATATACATAAGAAAGGTGCAGGTACACAAACCCTGGCCAACATATACCAGACTGCAGTGGGTGGTGCGGCCGATGAATATGGCACATCGGTTATTGCAACCAAAGATACCGGCAATGTTATTTGTGGTTATTTAAACCTGAATACAAACCCGAACGTTGATAAGGACTTTGACCCTGCAAGTGGCTTGTTAATGAAAATGGACAAGAATGGCAACCTGGTATGGATGAAAAGCTATGGCGCTATTCTGAATGATGTAATAACGAGCGATAGTGGGTATATAAGTGTTGGGCGATACAATGCAGATGGAATTATAAAAGCATACATTGTAAAAACAGGCAAGAACGGAAACATGTTATGGGAAAAGAAAATAGAAAATAGTGCAGGCAGCTGGGCTGAGGGGCATAGCATTACGCAACTATACGATCAGAACTTTTTGGTTACCGGAACTACAAAATCAAATAATGGCAATGCGCAGATATTGGTTATAAAAATTAGTAATAATGGCGATATTTTATGGCAAAAGAGTCTTGGCGATAATTCTGTTTTTACCGGTGTAAAATCAATCGAGAATATTAATAACCTTATAACCGTAATGGGCTTTGGCCATTTCAGCAAGAGTGATAATGACCAGGTGCAATTAATACAGCTTGATGGATCAGGTAACCAGAAATGGGCTAACCAATTACGCACAAAAGCTGTTACAAGAGGTTATGATATGCTGTATGTAAAAAACTTAAACCAAATGGTAGTTGTGGGCGACGATAATACATTTACAAATATTGACGAGCAAGGTAAAACTGCATCGAACGATTTTAAAAGGAACAGGCATAATGGTGGAGGTTGTTTACGCAAACTCTTCATAGTATCTGATTCGCTATTGGGTGATGCAGGAGTTGGAGCGGCCACATCGTTCGCCAAGAACCAGGGCTGCCTTGATATTCAAGCGCTCAATAAAAAAAGTGCATTCAAGGGATATGACAAAATGTATGGTAACCTTATCAATACTGAATTTTACGGTGCAACTGCAAACCCCGATAACAGCATAACCCTTGTAGGGTTTACAAACGGTTTTGGTGGTGGTGGCAGCGATATTTACATTGTGCGTGTTGACAGAGATGGTAATACTTCGGCACCTGCTGCCATATTTATGAAACAGATAAAACAAAACAGCAAACAACAAACGGGTGGAGACGTTATTACTGGCGGTTCAACAACACCTGCTTCGCCGGCATATACACAGTTATTGAATAATCCTTCGCCGGCAACACTTGCACAGTATATCGATGCTGTTATTGCAACACAAGATGCAATTTCAGGTCAGTAAGAAGTTTAGCCGGGTTTCTTTTCAAATTCAATAAATAGCTCATTACCCATTCGGGGAGCTATTGATGTTTTACAAACATCGAATTGCAGAAAGCTGAATTTAGGTTTAAATAATAGTTCGTACTCTTCTTTTGTTCCGCCAAAGGGTGGGCCTTCTTTCTCAAATAGTACACCAAACAATACGCCTGCTATTTTACCATTGGCATTAAGCAGGCTATAACTTTTCTCTACATACTTTTTACGTAATGAAGGATCGAGTGCACAAAAGAATGTCTGCTCCAACATCAGGTCGTATTTACCGTTATGCTCAAAAAAATTGCCGAGAATTACGTTAATAGGCTTCCCCTTAAATTGTTCCTTCAGCTTATTCACTAATGTAGGTGCAATATCAATCAGCGTAATATTTGTAAAGCCTTTGCTTAATAAATATTCCGCCTCGTATGCGTTGCCGCAACCGGGTATAAGTATGGCAGCATTTTTATTGGCCAAGGTATCTATGTAGTTCTTTAATGGTGGAGAAGCCTGGCTCAGGTCCCAGCCTGTTCTGTTTTCTTCATAACGGCTATTCCAGTACTTACCCGTTTCATTAAGTAACTCTTCATTCCCCATAACTTTATTATGTAAACATATTTGTTCTGATCAAACAAATATACGCTTACTTAATAAAAAAGGCTTCTTCAATAAATACGCAAGCAAGGATCGATGAAAAAATAGCAACATAGGTCCACAGAAAGTAGGTAATTGATTTTCCGTGGTGAACCTCAGTAAGTGTATCTTCTACCCATGCTGTTTCCGGTTGGGTTGGAAGAGTAACTGAGAATGGTCTTTCAATAGTACGCTGGTTGTTTTGGTGACTGATTGTAGTGTTCATTTTGTATAGTATTTGGTTATTTACTGATACAAAACTAGTAGCGACTCGTGCTAAATACCCTGAGTTGGCTCATTCCCGGATATGATTTTTGTCAGTAACCTACACTTTCAGTTTGGTCCATCTGCCTCGCTTAAAGTAGAACCATGCAAGCAGAGCCACCATGGTTTCGGCAACAGGCGTAGCCAAAAACGCGCCGGTAGCTTTCATATTTAGCACTTTTGCCATAAAATAAGCGAAAGGGATCTGAAGCAACCAGAAGCAAACGAAATTAATTATAGTAGGCGTACGGGTATCACCGGCACCATTCAATGCCTGGGTCATAACCATGGCTATACCATAAAAAATATACCCCGATCCAAATATGCGTAATGACAATGCCCCGTATTTAATTATCTCTTCATCTTTTGTAAAGAAGCTTACTATAGGATGCGCAAATACCAAAAACAGCACCATAACAAAACTCATAAAAATGGCATTGTACTTAGCAGTAAGCATTACACTCTGCTTAGCCCGCTCAATTTGATTGGCACCCAGGTTCTGCCCGACCAATGTGGCAGCTGCATTGCTCAGCCCCCATGCGGGCAAAATAAAGAACACTACATTACGTATAGCTATCTGGTAACCGGCCGATGCACTTGTTCCCCCCGTTTCAGCAACCAGGCGGGTTAGGGCGATCCAGCTGCCGCTGGCTATCATAAACTGTAAGGTAGCGGGCCATGCCACATTTATAACTGACTTTATCACACTCATATCAATATGGAAATGCCTTGCTTTAAATTTCAGTATCCCTTTGCCATTGAATAAATGATAACACTGGTAAAGCACACCTGTGCTTCGTCCTATAACAGTTGCAATAGCTGCACCTTTTAAGCCGAATAAGTGAATGAATATGGGACACAGAATAATATTAATAAGGCTGGCCACCCACAAGCTACGCATAGCTATGGCTGCATCTCCGGCACCACGGAAAATACCATTAATTAAAAAGAGCAACATAATAGCTATACTGCCTCCAAACATTATGCGTGTAAATATGGCGCCCTGTTTAACCACATCGGGGTTGGCACCCATGAGTGACAGAATATTTCCGGCAAAATACATTCCGGCTGAACTTATAAATATGGTGAGCAGTACACAAATGATCAACGATTGTGCACCTGCATGCGTTCCTGCTTCGGGGTCCTTCTCCCCTATCCGGCGTGCCACTATGGCCGTCGCGGCAGTACTTAATCCAATAGCAATAGAATATATTAATGTAATAACCGATTCTGTAAGTCCAACGGTAGCAATAGCGTTCTGCCCCAACTTACCAACAAAGAACATATCTACCAATGCAAATACACTCTCGAGGCTTAACTCCAGTATCATAGGTATAGCAAGCAAAAACACTGCAGTACGAATACTACCTTGTGTATAATCGCGCTCCACCCCATTCAGCGATTCCCTGATGGTATTATAAATTCTTGTTACTGTATTTGGCTTATCCTCCGTCACTTATTCGTTTTTCGATTTGCGAAGATAGCTTTATAAACTATTAGTATAGGGGCGATTGGATTAAGATCATGCTTGCTATCTTGTATCTTTATTAAGCATCTTGCATTATACTATTAAATATAAATTACTTATTTAATGTATTTGAGAAGTTACGCACTCTTACTTCATCTCACAATTATACTATTCTCAGTGCAGCTTTGTTCTGCTCAAAACCTGGTACCGAATCCTAGTTTTGAAGGGCATACTGACTGCCCTGAAGGAGATGCAGGCAGTAAATTTATTACCAGGTGGTATCAGCCCACAAAAGGCTCTACCGATTACTTTAATATGTGCGCTGCAACACCTCAGGCTATATACTATCAACAAATCCATGGGTTACAATTTGTAGGTGTTCCTGATAATTTCAGGGGGTTTAAAAATGCCAGAACCGGCAAAGGATATATAGGCATGATATTTTATTCTAACGTAAGCCACAAAACAGGGCATGAGTATCGTGAATATCTTACCACTAAACTTATTTCACCTTTAATAAAAGGCAAACAGTATGTAGTCTATTTCTATGTTAGCTTATCACCTACTTCAACTTTCGGCTTATCAGATATTCAAGTTCTGTTCACTCCCGATTCGGTAAAAAGGAGTGATGACGAGCGCTTACCCTTTTCTCCTCAATTGTCTTATTCAGATGCTCCGGTAATGGATACTGCCGGGTGGACCAAAATATCGTGGATGTATACTGCCCAAGGTGATGAACATTTTATGACCCTGGGCAATTTCACCCCAAATGAAAAATGCAAACTAAAAAAAGACTCCGCAGTGACTCACTCAAGAGGAGTAGCTTATTACTATGTAGACGATGTTTGTGTATCATTACTGAAAAGGAATGGTACGTTTGATTGCGGAAATGAAATAACAAAGGATGTAGCTAAGCCCCAACAAATTACAGAAGACCAGAACATTGCTTTTACCAATGTTATTTTTGAAACAGACAAATATGCTCTGTCCTCCGCTTCATTTCAGGAACTTGATACATTGCTGAATTATTTACATCATCATAGTTTTGAAAAAATTGAGATAGGCGGGTACACTGACAATATGGGAATGGCAGGCAAGAACCTAAAGTTATCAGAAGCAAGAGCTAAAGCAGTTGCCGATTATTTAATATCGAAAGGTATAGAAGCTACACGTGTTAACTATAAAGGATACGGCAGCACCAATCCTGTTGCCGACAATGAGACCCAAGAGGGCAGAAAGAAGAACAGAAGGGTGGAATTCAGGATTGAGGGCAAATAATACTTGCGAATAAAAATAAGTTTCAACATTTATTACCTTTGTCCTATGCGCATAGATATTATAACACTGCATCCTGGTTTATTAGAAAGCCCTTTTCAGCATTCTATAGTAAAACGTGCTATTGAAAAAAACCTGGTTACTGTAAATTTTATTAACCTGCGCGACTATGGTATTGGCAAGTATAAGCAGGTCGACGATAGCCCTTTTGGTGGCGGTGCAGGCATGGTTATGACCATTGAACCTATTGCCAAATGCATTGAAGAACTTAAAGCACAGCGCAGCTACGACGAAATTATTTACCTGACACCAGATGGGGAAGTATTTAACCAGGAAAAAGCGAATACTTTTTCTATGGCAAAAAATATCATCTTACTCTGCGGACATTATAAGGGAGTTGATGAACGTGTGCGTGAATTGTTTATTACCAAAGAAATATCGATTGGTGATTATGTGTTGAGTGGTGGTGAATTACCTGCTGCCATTTTTTGCGATGCTATCATTCGTTTGTTACCCGGTGTGTTGTCCGATGAAACATCGGCGCTATCCGATTCTTTCCAAGATAACTTACTGGCGCCGCCTGTATATACCCGTCCTGCTGACTATAAAGGCCTGAAGGTGCCTGATGTATTATTATCGGGCGATCCTAAACAGGTTGAGAACTGGAGGCTGGCACAGTCCGTTGAACGCACCCAGCAACGTCGTCCTGATATCTGGAAGAAGCACGACATATAATTAGGAATTAAAAATTATGTGGCTCTGTAGGAAAAAAATAAAGTGGTTTTAAGTTTTAGTCCTTTTTCGGGGCGACATTTGCTCCTTGCTTGCCTGTCTTTCCTATACTCGAATCATTTACAGCTAACCCGCGCCCACCTTTTACCTAGTTTATACAATAGGAATAGATGCTTCGACAGACTCAGCATGACAATAGGTGTAGTTTGCGTTAGGGATTGCAGTGGAAACCCCACAGCCGAAGATAGGAGGCGAGGAGTTGTAACGTAAAGCCCGACCCGTATGGGAACGCCCAAATTAATTACGAATTAAAAATTAGGGATTAAGAATTATTCTGGTTAAGTAAGAATAGTATTAAACCTATATTTTATTTGCGGTTTTAATCAGAGTAAACTTTTCTTTCATACGTAAAAACGGGGTTTCGAGGAAACGGTAACTAGCCATAGCAAATATCATTGTCAAAGTAAATCCCATAATGACTTCTAATACAATAACAGGATACGCTTCCCTCACTAAATTAAATTTAATTAATGCATGATCCACTAAAGCCAATGCTATTGGATGGAGCAAGTATATGGCGTAGGTATATTTTCCAAAGTTTGTAGCAAACTTAATGTTTGATAAATTCAGTATTGATCGCTTTTTAGTGAGTGCCTGTGAAGCAATAATGAACCCGAACACTATTTCTATAACTATTTCCTGCATCCAGCCCCTGAAAAAATACCTGTATAAAAAGAAAGCAACAATAAATGAAAAAAGATGGGTAACAGTATTAGTAGACTCAAAAAAACTACGGAAACTTATATTCTGTTTTATCATATATGCATATCCGCCCCCTATTGCTAGTGCCACAAGCACTGAAAAGGTATGAAATTCAAGTGTAGCAGTATCATTACGTTCCATAAACCTAAATACTGAAGAAAATAGTAATACAATAAGTATAGGTATACTCCATCTCTTTTTAGGAATAAAAGCAAATAATAAAGGCCACAACAGGTAAAATTGTTCTTCAACTGAAATAGACCATGTAACTCTTAATGAAGATGGTATTTGCATTAGAACATTTTCCTTCAAAGCATTTACTACATCAAAATTGCTAAGGAATGTAAAATATAATAATAGGCTGTGATAATAGGGATGTGCTTGTCCGAATAAATAATGGTAAATAATAAGTGCGAGTATGATAGAAAAAAAGTACAAAGGCCAAATGCGCAATACTCTCCTTATATAAAATTTTTTTACCGAAATGAACCCATTCTCCTCATATTCACAAAGCAACAGGTATGTAATTAAAAAACCACTTAGTACGAAGAATATGAGTACGCCCAGGCGGCCTAACCCACGAAGGCTCCAAAGATCATAAAGCAAATACGCGTTACTATGGGAAATAAAAACCATTAAAGCCGCAAAAAATCTTATCGAGTCAAGGTTTTTAAAATATAACTTATCATTCGTTCCGGTCATATATACAGAATAAAACTACTTGGGAAGATCATTGCTTAAAAATACAAATTCTTGGCTAGTCATAATCTCTTTATTTCTAATAGTGAGAAGGCTGCTAATAACTCTTCAAATCTGCTTTACGGGTTTAAGGCAACTCAAATGGAAAGCTCCCAGACAAAAAACCCCACTAAAAGTGGGGTTCTTGAATATGTTTAATGATTACTATTTCTCAGGCGGAAGTGTTCGGAATATATGGTCCCAGAACGTGCTGCTAACACCAAATGCTTTCTCCTGAGTACGGTAGTGGTGCATGTTATGATGTTTCCACAAAAATGCAAGACGCTTTGGCGGAGTAAAAGCATGAATAGACCAGTGCATAAATGCATAAATAGAATATCCGTTTGTGAAACCCGCCATAAAATAGAAGGTATAATGTCCCAGAAAGATGTAGAACAGGCCAAAGAACATAGCTGCATATATCAAGGTAGGCAGTGGAGGCATAAACAACCTTTCTTCGTCGCGGGGGTATTCATGGTGAACACCATGCACGATATAATGGAAACGCTTGCTCCACTTCGATTCATTTACAAAGTGGAATATCCAACGATGTAACGCATACTCCATTAAACTCCATGATAACATACCAATAACATATAAACCAATTATGTGCCAAACTGACATTGGAAAAAAGTGAAGGCCAAGACACAAAAAGACAATTATTATAGGGATATCTGTGCACAGAGCAATAATGTGAGAGGTCTTGGTAAACATCTCCAGAAAAGGGCTCTTGAACATACGTCCCTGCCCCGTACCATTAAATTTTTGTCTTTCTTCCATGACTTATTTTTTACGGTGCAAATATAATACTTTTCACCTAAATTATGTATGTGACCTGTATCACCGCTTTCTGTTTCCATTTTGCTGTCTTAAACGAATCTTAACTGAAAAACTTTCAGTGATTTACACTATTTTATTAAAATATGTTAACACTCTCAGTTTTCTGAAATTCAGGTGCTTATTTTTATACTTTTGAAGGGAATTAATTTCTGATCTTTCTATAATGATAACTGCAAACATTGCCGCCATTTTTGAACGTGAGTTAAACAAACTTGCTGAGGAAATAAAACTGTACACCACCGAAGAAAGTATTTGGATGGTGAAAGGGGATATAAAGAATTCGGGCGGTAACCTTTGCCTGCATATTTGTGGTAACCTGCAACATTTTATTGGCACCGTACTCGGCAATACGGGTTATGTACGTAACCGCGATAAGGAATTTTCTGATAAAAATGTTCCGGTGGCTGAGTTGCTCAACGAAATTGAAGCGACTAAAAAAGCAGTCGTAAAAACATTACAGGCTATACCCGATAGCGACCTTGACAAAGAATACACTGATTTCCCAATTCATTTATTAGGCAAAGAAAACATTAGCAAGTTCTATTTCCTTACACACCTGGTATCGCATTTGGGCTATCATTTGGGCCAGATCAATTACCACCGCAGAATGATGCTTTAACCCATGAACAATAATTTAGGCTTAGTACAGTTTATTTCTCATATTTGCACCACATCCCCGAATAATGTCAGATAGTTTAGTAATAATACCTACATATAACGAAAAAGGCAATATTGAAAGTATTGCCCGAAAGGTGCTTTCATTACCCGGCGATTTTCATTTGCTTGTTATTGACGATGGCTCACCCGATGGTACAGCCACTATTGTAAAGAACCTGATGAATGAATTTCCTGACCGTTTATTTATAATTGAACGTGCCGGCAAGCTTGGTTTGGGAACTGCATACATTGCAGGCTTTCAATGGGCACTAAAGAAAAACTACGAGTTTATTTTTGAAATGGATGCCGACTTTTCACATAACCCTGAAGATCTGCTGAGATTGAAAGAAGCCTGTGTAAGGGGTGCTGACCTGGCTATCGGTTCGCGCTATGTAAAAGGAGGCGATGTAAAGAACTGGGATGTTAAGCGTGTGTTGATGTCGTACTTTGCTTCGGTATATGTAAGAACAGTGTTATGGATAAATGTAAAAGATACTACGGCAGGTTTTAAATGTTACAGGCGTAGGGTGCTTGAAGCATTGCCACTAGATAATATAAAGTTCATAGGCTACGCCTTTCAGATAGAAATGAAATACCTGACCCATAAACTCAAATTCAAAATAGTTGAAGTGCCTATTACTTTTATTGACAGGCAGGTAGGCATATCAAAAATGAGCAAGGGCATATTTAAAGAGGCCTTTTGGGGGGTTATACAAATGCGCTTAGGGAAACATGGCAAGTAAAAGCACGCTTATTAAAAATGCTTTTATTGTTAATGAAGGGAAAACTTTCGTGGGCGATGTGCTGATTGAAGAAGGAATAATTGTAGAGATAGGTACGGGTATTTCAGCCTTGACCGCCAAAATAATTGATGCTACCGGCAAATACCTGTTGCCGGGAATTATAGATACACATGTTCATTTCCGCGAACCGGGCCTGACCCATAAAGCAGATATTTATTCTGAATCGAAAGCTGCTGTGGCCGGTGGTGTAACATCGTTTATGGATATGCCCAATACTGTTCCGGCTGTGCTTACCCAGGAAATATTAGAAGATAAGTTTCGTATTGCAAAAGATAAGGCCCTTGCCAACTATTCGTTCTATATGGGTACATCTAACACTAACCTGGATGAGGTATTAAAGACCGACCCGAAGAATGTGTGCGGTGTAAAAGTTTACCTGGGGCAATCGACGGGAAACATGTGTGTAGATAATGCTGAAACCCTTGAAGGGCTTTTTGCACAATGCCCTACCCTGCTTGCTGCACATTGCGAGGATGAACATATTATAGAAGAGAATTCAAAACTTTTCAAGGAAAAATATGGTGAGAACCCTCCGCCCGATAGTCACCCGAAAATACGTACCGAGGAATGTTGTTATATATCATCACAACATGCGGTGGAACTGGCACGCAAGTACGATACGCGCTTGCATATTGTACATGTATCAACAGTTAAAGAAACCAGTTTGTTTACCAATAAAGTGCCACTGGAAACGAAACGCATTACAGCCGAAGTTTGCATACACCACTTATGGTTCAGTGATAAAGATTACGCCAACAAAGGCAACTGGATAAAATGGAATCCTGCTATTAAAACAGAAAATGACAGGACCGGCTTAATGAAAGCCTTACTCGATAATCATATTGATACCATTGCTACCGACCATGCACCACACACCCCGCATGAAAAAGAACAGGAGTATTTCTGTTGTCCTTCGGGTGCACCCATGGTGCAGCACTCACTGGTTGCCATGCTGGAATTCCATCAAGCAAACCGGATTTCATTAGAGACCATTGTAGAAAAAATGTGTCATGCACCTGCCACTTGCTTTCATATTGAAAAACGAGGATACATACGCGAAGGCTATTATGCCGACCTTACCCTAGTGGACCTGAACAGTCCATGGAAAGTAGATAAGTCGAACATTTTATATAAATGTAATTGGGCACCTATGGAAGGTGAAACCTTTCATGCAAAGGTTACGCACACCTTTGTAAATGGTAATATGGTTTACAACAATGGTACCTTTGATGAATCGGTAAAGGGAATGCGCTTAGTGTTTAACAGGTAGAGCTACTATCGTAGGTTATCAATAGCATTAACTACCTCTTTAAACATTTGAGTGGTCCAACCGGAAAACCTCATTAATCCTCCTGAAATAGTTTCAGACCATATTTTTTTCTTTCCATATTTAAATACCAGATTATACGTTCCGCCTCCTTTCTTCATAGCATTAACATATACTTTGAGGTTATCGTTGATATCATACTCCCCTTTATCAATTATTTTATCAAATCTAAAAATCCGGACTCTTACTTTTTTACTTCTCTCGTCAATCTCAACTGATTGCAGAATCCATATTTGGCTTAAGAGTCCTATAAGAGTAATTACTGAAAGAAAACCTAATGCAGTTCCAAAAATGGCTTCCCAATTAGTATTGGGGTCGATCTTCGTTTTACCTCGAATTAAATCGCCCGTTAAACACATTATTAGCACTATTATAATTGAAAGACCAAGTATTCGTAGACTACCCTTTATACGCTTTTTATAAATTGGCACATCAGGAGCAAATATTATCATGTTCCTTGAATTGAGTGGTTGTTAGAGAACGGGCATATTCTTACTATTCTACATTCTTCAAGATCCCTGCCTTTAAAGCAAAGTCATGGGCAAAGTCATATAAAGAACTGGCGAGTTTTTCGTCGCCAATAGCACGTTTAATTGTATCACTTTCAGCCAAAAGTGTTTGATGCATAAACTGTTTCATTTCATCAAGCATCATTTCCTTGGTCCACAGGTGCAGGTGCATCGAATTCTTTTCTTTTTCATCCCAAAGCGATAAAAATAACGCCTTGCTTGTACTTTTCTGGTCACCATCGCTCGATGTCCATGTCATATTGATTGGAAGGTTGTTTTCGTCCAATTCTACGGTAATATTCAATTCTGTCTTTTTTCCCATGGCTAAAATAGTTCGATAAATGGCTTCAAAAGTAGGTCAAATATGCATACCCTTAGGCATAAATTATTTACCTCATTTTGTATATAAATTAATCAAAAACGAATGTTATATTTGTTCTTTGAACACCTTTTAGCCATTTATGCAAAAAACTCTGTCGCAATTTGATGTAGCCGTTACCTCTTGCAAGAACATTTTCGTTAAAAAGATGTACGACTATGGAACCGCATGGCGCATACTCAGAGTTTCATCTATTACCGATCAGATATTTATAAAAGCCAACCGCATTCGCAGTATTGAAGAAAAGGGCACCCATAAGGTTGACGAAGATATAAGCGGCGACTTTATTGGTATTTACAATTACGCCGTTATAGCCCTTATTCAGCTATCGCTTAGCGGAGATGCCCCTATTGAAATGCCGGCCCAGGAAATTGAAAGTTTATTCGACAGATACAGTAAGAACGCCCGCCAGCTTATGCAGGACAAGAATCACGACTACGGCGAGGCTTGGAGAGAAATGCGTGTATCGAGCCTTACAGACTTAATACTTCAGAAGCTTTACCGCATAAAACAAATTGAGGACCACAAAGGCAAAACCCTTATATCTGAGGGCATTGATGCCAACTATTACGACGTTATGAATTACGCTATTTTTGCACTAATACGACTCACTGAATCGGTATAGACTATGAAGAAACTGGTACAGATATCGAAATTACTTTTAGGCGTACTATTCATTTTTTCAGGCTTTGTAAAAGCCGATGACCCTATGGGGTTCTCTATTAAATTACAAGAGTATTTTGAAGCATTTGGCCCTTGGTGGAAATGGGCTATACCCTTTTCTCTTCCGCTTGCCAGCTCTATATCTGTAATTGAAATGACATTAGGCTTAATAATGCTTATAGGTACATGGAAAAGAATTACGCTGTGGCTGGTTTTTCTCATGACCTTGTTCTTCGCATTTCTTACTTTTTATACCGCACACTATAACAAAGTGCTCGAATGTGGTTGCTTTGGCGATGCTATACCTATGACACCATGGCAATCTTTCTATAAAAATGTTGTGTTATTAGGGCTCCTGGCTATTATTGTAATAGGGCATAAGCATTATCTACCCGCATTCTCAGGTATTATTGAAAAAAGCATTATTGTGCTCTTTTTTGCTGCCTCAGCATGGTTCTCCTGGTATTGCTACAACTATTTACCGGTGATAGACTTCCGCCCGTATAAAGTAGGCACCGATATTAAACGCGACATGAAAGGTGGCATACCCGATGTGTTGAAATACTACTATACCTTGAAGAATAAAAAGAGTGGAGAAACAAAAGAGTTCGACAAGTTTCCGGAGAACTACCAGAACGAATGGGACTATGTAAGCAGCCGCACCGAGGTTATTAAAAAAGGTGTCGAAGCCAAAATACACGACTTTAATATTGTAAACCTTGATGGATTTAATTGTACCGATAGTTTGTTAAGCGACCCTAACTACAGCCTATTCATTATTTCATCGTCAATTGCCGAAGCAAACCAAAGTGCAGAAACAGAGGAAAAGTTAAATGGTCTGGCAAACTCTTTTATGAAGAATCACATGCGGGTGAGTTGCTTAACTGCATCGGGCGAAGACGATATAAACAAATTCAAGGAAAAGAACCACGCTCAATATCTTTTCTATAATACAGATGACACCCAGTTAAGGACCATGATACGTTCAAACCCGGGTGTAATGATGATAAAAGACGGAATAGTAATTGCCATGTGGCATTATCATTCAATACCAGACTACAAGACTTTAAACGTGCAATACTTTCATAAATAGTGATAAACTTTATAATTAAGCGGATATTCTACGGTTTCCTGGTACTTATCGGGGTACTGTCACTGGTGTTTCTTTTATTTAATGCCTTGCCCGGTGACCCTGCTCGTTTAATGCTGGGCCAGCATGCCGATGCACAGGCCATTAAAATTATAAACAAGGACCTTGGGCTCGATAAGCCATTAAGCACACAGTTCTTGATGTATGTCGATGATCTTTCTCCTATTTCAGTATATAACGACAAGGAAAAAGAAAGCGCCGTTTACCTCGACACGACTAAGTATAGCCACTTTACAGAGTTGTTCAGGGTATCGAAAAACAAAGTACTGGTATTGAAGTATCCTTACCTCAGGCGTTCATACCAGAGCCGTAGAAAAGTATCTGATATAATTGCGACAACCTTGCCTAATACAGCAGTACTGGCTATTACAGCCATAGTGTTTGCTTCTATTATAGGTATCTTTTTAGGTATTATTGCTGCTTTATTAAAAGATTCGATCTTCGATAAAATATCAGTAGTGCTATCGGTACTAGGGCTTGCAGGGCCTTCATTCTTTGTTGGCTTAATATTTGCTTGGTTATTCGGACACATACTGCATAAGTACACCGGGTTAAATACGGTCGGGAATTTGTATACCATATCTGATGATGGTACAGGCCAATACCTGGACCTTAAGAATCTTATTTTACCTGCACTTACTTTGGGCATACGGCCACTTGCAATTATAGTACAGCTTACACGTGCATCAATGCTTGAAGTGCTGTCGCACGATTATATACGTACCGCATTTGCCAAGGGATTAAAACTGAATAAAATAATAAGCAAGCATGCCTTAAAGAATGCGCTTAACCCTGTTGTTACAGCTATATCGGGTTGGTTTGCAAGTTTAATAGCCGGTGCTGTTTTTGTAGAATACATTTTCGGATGGGATGGAATTGGCAAGGAAGTAATAGAATCGCTTGAGCGGTACGACCTGCCTGTTGTAATGGGCGTAGTGCTGGTTACCTCGCTTTTATTTGTAATAATTAATATGATAGTGGATATTATATACGCATTACTCGATCCGCGCATCAGGCTAAAATAAAATACGCTAATGAGAAAAAAGATTGTAGCAGGGAATTGGAAAATGAATAAAACATATTCTGAATCGGTACCCTTGCTTTACGAAATAAAGGACCTGTTATTTAAAAGTAAAAAAGGAGAAGCCGTACTTAAAGTCATCATCCCTCCTTCATTATACATTCACGATTTTTATGAAACCACAAAGGGCCTTAAGAATGTATTTGTAGGTGCACAAAATTGCTCTACTGAAGAGTCAGGTGCATATACAGGTGAAATTTCCGCCGGTATGATAAAATCTGTTGGCGGAAACTATATCATCATTGGCCACTCTGAACGCAGAAGTTATTTCAACGAAACACACGAAGAGTTGAAAAAGAAAACAGATATTACACTTAAGCATGGTCTGCAGCCCATATTCTGTGTGGGCGAAACGAAAGAAAAGCGCGAGGCAAATGAACACTTCAAAGTTGTGGAAGCCCAGATAAACGATAGCATATTCCATCTTATACCCGATGAGTTTAAAAAAGTAGTTATTGCATACGAACCTGTTTGGGCTATAGGTACCGGACTTACCGCCACATCGGCCCAGGCGCAGGAAATGCACCGCTTTATCCGTTCCCTTATCGAAAACAAATATGGCAGGGTGTTGGCACAGGAAATGTCGATTTTATATGGTGGTAGCTGCAATGAAAAAAACGCGGCTGAGTTATTTGCATGCCCTGATGTTGATGGTGGCCTTATAGGTGGCGCATCACTAAAGGCAAAAGAATTTGTAGAAATCATACATTCCTTCCCTCAATGAAACTGATAAAAAAACTTTCTCTCGTTTTAGTTCTTATTTGCAGTTTCAACCTTGCCCATGCGCAGGAAGGGAAAATTAAAATATTCACACCGGATTCAGTTGCATTTATAAGTGACCTGCAAAGCTATATGGAGTCAAGCATGTCATCACACGCTGACGAGAAAGATTTTTTAAAAAAATTCATAGTGCTATGGAAGAGCCCTGCTTACGCATCGTACCTTAAACAGGCCACTTATACTATTTCAAACGAAATGCTGACTCGTAAAATTCCGGCATTCCCTTCGTACCAGACTTTTCTTTCTGCCATGGTTAATTTTGTAAACTCAGGCTTATCACAAGACCAGTTTAACCAATGGATGACATCACTTGAGAAACTTGTTAAGCTAAGGCCATTTAATAATCTGAATATTTTCCTCAGTATGAGTGAGAGTTTATTCGGCTCAAATATGATGTTCAAATCGCCAACCATTTCATGGAGCGCAAACAAAAGCAATTTTGTTTTCAAAAGCGATAGTGTTCCTCAGGTAATTTTTACGAACATTAACCTGAAATGTTCAAACGAACGTAACGATACTGTTGTTGTATATGGTACTAACGGGGTTTTCTATCCATTAAAAGGAGTATGGGTTGGCAAGGGTGGTAAAGTAGATTGGGTACGTACGGGCCTTGACGCTAATACTGTATATGGTGAATTAAGTAACTATACCGTTGTATGCAAACAAGGTGGCTTTGTTGCTGATTCTGTTATTTTCTGGAACAAAAATTATTTCGATAAACCATTGCAGGGAAAAGTTATTGAAAGAGATGTTTCTGAAGCAAATGGAAAAGAAACCTATCCGCGTTTTGTATCGTACGGAAAACGTTTTGCAATACCTAACCTGACAGATGATGTAACGTATAATGGTGGTTTTTCCATGAGAGGAAGGCGTTTTGTAGGTTCAGGTACTCCACAGGAACCAGCACAGCTTATATTTAAACGTGCAGGCAAACCTTACCTTATTACATCTTCAACTGAATATGGTATAACCAAAGACCAGATAATGGCTGATGATGCCAGCATTGTAATACACATTAACGATACAGATTCCATCTACCACCCGGATGTGCAAGTGGTGTATAACATTGCAAAAAAGCATCTTTCACTCATTCGTTCTGACCAGGGCCTTTCTCAAACACCTTATTTCGATTCATACCATAAGGTAAATATGTTCTTTGAAGAGCTTTCATGGAATACTGACCAACCTAAAATGGAATTCCGTATGCTGGAAGGTGCATCGCAGAGTGTGGCCGATTTTGAATCAGCTGATTTTTTCAGGCCCGAACTGTTTGACAAATTCACAGCCAACGGGTCGAATAGTATTATGATGATTGCTCAATATTCTAAGGCTGCACAAGGTCACGACTTTCTGGTAAGTGATATAGCAAGCTATATGCATACTACCTCGGACGATATACGCCCAGTTATTATGAAACTAGCAACAGTGGGGTTATTGATGTATGATATACCTAGCGATATGGTGCATGTGCAGGACAGGTTGAACCGTTTTATCAGTGATAAGAACCAGAAAACCGACTACGACGTACTTGACTACCACTCTGAAAATCCGGGCAGAGGTGTGGATAATGGCATTATGGATCTGTTGACCAACGATATTACCCTGCAAGGTGTAAAGGTTATTATAGTAAGTGATTCCGAGAACGTATATATATACCCGAAAGATCAGCAGGTTGTTCTGCACCGTAACAGAAACTCTACGTTTGGTGGTAATGTGCATGCTGGTCGTTTCGATTTTTATGGCAAGCATTTTGAATTCAATTATAATGACTTCAAGATCAAAATGAATATGACGGACTCCATTCGTATTCAGGCAGAATCCTTTACGGCAAACTCGCAGGGTCAGAAAACACTTGTTCCGGTAAAGAGCGTAATTGAGCACGTAAGTGGTGAAATAGCGCTCGATCAGCCTTTCAATAAATCAGGTATAAAACCTTATCATCAATATCCTATACTTACCAGTGATACCAACTCATTCGTTTTCTATAACAAGAAAACAGTGCAAGGTGGTATATACAAAAAAGATAACTTTTACTTTAAGCTTGATCCCTTTATTATTGATAGCTTGAACAGGTTTACGAATGCCGGCTTACACTTTGCCGGAACTTTCGCATCTGCTGACATTGTACCTGAAATGCGCGAAACACTCAGGCTACAACCTGATTACTCACTGGGTTTTGTGCACGACGCACCTGAAGATGGACTTGCTCTGTATGGTGGTAAAGGCAAATTATTCAGTAAACTGAAACTGAGTAACCAGGGGTTAAAGGGTGATGGAACTATTAATTACGTTACTTCTGTTTCCAAGTCAAACGATTTTCGATTCTACCCTGATTCAATGAATGCAACAGCCAATAAGTACACCATTAACGAACAAAAATCGCCACCTGAGTTCCCTCCGATGAGTGCTGATACTGTATACGAACACTGGATGCCGAAGCTTGACCACATGTACGTTAATGACGTTAAGTATCCGTTCATATGTTATACTAACCAAAGTATATTCCATGGTAAGCTCGACATGACACCTGACCTGTTATCGGGTAATGGTGAAATAGATTTCCTGAAAGCAAGTATGACATCGAAACTTATGAAGTTTTACCAGCACAGGTTTACGGCAGATACAGCTGACTTTAGCCTTGAAGCTACAAACAATTCAGGTATAGCGTTTGCAACCAATAATATGAATTCAGAAATTGACTTTGAAAAAAAAATGGGAGAGTTTAAATCGAACGGAGGTGGTTCGGTAGTTAAGTTTGTTGAAAATGAATACATAGCATTTATGGACGAGTTCAAATGGTTCATGGACCAGGATGCCTTGGAACTAAGCTCTAGCAAAAAACAAACCGTTCAAGTACAAGGAAAAGAATTACAATTCTCAGGTGCCAAGTTCATTTCTGTTGACCCTAAGCAGGATTCCTTACAATTCATTGCTCCTTCTGCCCAATTCAGCTTAAAAGACTTATTAATTAGGGCACATAATGTTCCTTTTATCAATGTAGCCGATGCACAAATTACACCTGACAGTGGTAAGGTGCTTATACATGAAAAAGCTGTAATGGAGCCTTTGATACGGGCAGAAATACTTGCCAACACCGTTACCAAATACCATCATTTGTATAATGCCGACCTGAGTATTACATCACGCAAAGCATATAGTGGTTCAGGATACTATGATTATGTAGATGAAATAAAGAATAAGAAATCTATATACTTCAACAACATTCACGTTGATACAACTCACCAAACAGTTGCGAATACTACTATCAACGACTCAGCTCACTTTAACCTGAGCCCTAATTTCAGCTATAAGGGTAATGTAACTTTAAAGGCAACCAATCCATTCCTGTACTTTGATGGTGAAGCACGCATTATGCACCAGTGTAATGAACTGAAGATAGCCTATGTAAAGTTTGCTTCGCAGATCGATCCGAACAACGTAGAGATACCCATTGTAAGCCACCCGGTTAACGAAAGCAACATAGCACTGGCTGCGTCGCCGATTTTGGCAGTAACCGATTCAATGCATATGTATGGCGCATTCCTGTCGCCGATTGTAAATGGTAAAAAAGACAATGTAATACTTATTGATAGCGGTTACCTTGCATTTGATAAACCATCACAAGAGTACAGAATATCAAGTACTGAAAAGTTGATAGAGCAATCACTGCCTGGTAATTATGTAAGCCTTGATACCCGTCGTTGCATTGAAACAGCTGAAGGTGTGCTGAACCTTGGCCCTGATTATGGTAACGTAGATATGCAAACAGTTGGTACCATGACCGATTATTTAGTGCGTGATTCAGTAGAAGCTAAAATAATGGTGATGCTCAACTTCTTCTTTGATGATGGTGCATTGGATAAAATGGCAACAGACTTCACAAATATGGGCAGCCTGAAACCGATTGACGTTACCAATAAAGATGTGCAGAAGAACCTGCGCCAGTTGATGGGTAAAGATGTAGCTGATAAATTCATTACACAGTTAACACTTTACGGAACAGCCAAAAAAATACCTAAGGAAATACAATCTCAGTTATTCTTCAGCCAGCTGAACATGAAGTGGAACAACCAAACACGTTCATATGTTTCTGACGGAAAAATTGGCGTTGGAAGCGTTGGCAAGACATTTGTAAATAAACTTTGCGATGGCAAGATAGAATTCAAGAAGCACCGTGGTGCCGATGAAATAAACATGTATATAGAGCTTGACCCTCAGCATTGGTATTATTTCAACTATGTAAATGGGTTTATGCAGGTAATGTCGTCGAACAATGATTTCCTGACTGCAATTTCATCACTTAAACCAGATAAGAGAGAAACCAAGACCGATAAAGGTAAGTATACTTTCAACGTTTCTACCTCGAATAAGAAGACCATTTTCTTACGAAAATTCTCAACCGATAGTGGTGATAATGGCGGAGGCGGAGGGAATTAAGAGAACTGTTGACAATTCCCATAACCTGTATATTGATTTCCTGAGAGGAGTATCGATAATTCTTGTACTCGTTCTGCATTTTAATCTGGCTTACCATCTGCGCCATAGTTTCCTTGGCACTATATTGCCAAACGTAGTATTAGATGGCTTGTATAACGGTAACTACGGTGTAGTTATGTTCTTCGTTATTTCGGGCTTCCTTATTACTTCACGCTCGCTTGATCGATATGGTAGCTTGAGTAAAATAAATATCCGCAACTTTTATGTTATGCGCTTTGCCCGCATTTTTCCAAGTATGATATTGGTGCTTCTGCTTGTTGTTCTATTAGCGCAAACACCATTAACTATTTTTCAGAACAGCGCCAAGGCAAATGTGTCAATGTTCACCACAGTATTATCTGTTGTAACATGCTGGCATAATATACTTATGCAAAGTGCAGGCTACTTTAATTATTGTATCAACATTCTTTGGTCATTATCAGTAGAAGAGGTTTTCTATTTTGCATTTCCTTTGATATGTATCTTTTTTAAGAAAACACAATTCATTATCCCCATCTGGATTGCATTAATAATTTGGGCACCTATATACAGGCACTTACATGCCGATGATGAAATAATCTCACTCTACGGGTACTGGTCATGCTTCGATGGCATCGCATTAGGGTGCATTTCTGCTGTTTTAGTAAAACGTTTCCGGTTCCAGGGTACGCTTGCGAAGTTGGCTGCCTTACTTGCTGGTATGGTAATGGTGTTTGTCTATTTCTATGAGGGCATAAATGCTAATGTTGTTTTTGGAATATCAATTATGTCGATTTGTACTGCAGTATTGCTTATAGTTACCTACCATAAAAAGCCAATACGATTAGTTTCAAACAGACTGGCAGGCATTGTATGCTGGTTCGGCAGAAAGAGCTATGAGCTTTACTTATTTCACATAATTATACTTGCCTTAATGCGTTCATGGCTTAGTCGCGATCAATTACCGGATCATACAAAACTAGTATGGTTACTCGTTTTCTTTAGTGCATCTGCTTTAGTGGCTTATGTTATTTCCCGTTTCTATTCAGAGCCTTTGAATAAGAAGATCAGGAAATCACTTATCCTGAATAAATAAGAATCATCGTATACTAAGGCGGGAATTTTACCGTTATGTATCTATTCTTAACCGCTAAATCTATCACAATGCAAAAATTGATTCTACTATGTGTGTCATTTTTTATTGCCACTATACTCGATGCACAAACACCCACATTTCAAAAAACATATGGAGGATATACATGGGAATTAGGCCAAAGTGTATGCCAGCTTAACGACGGAGGATATATAACATCAGGCCGGACAAGCAGCTATGGGCATGGTGAAGAAGATGCGTATATGATAAGGGTTAATGCAGATGGAGATACACTCTGGACAGAAGAATTAGGCGGTCCGCTAAATGATTATGGTTATACCGTACGCATTGCTCCTGACGGAGGGTATTTAGTATCAGGGCATACAGAAAGTTTTGGTCATGGAGACTGTGATGGCTGGATGTTTAAATTAGATTCCACCGGCAAATTAATGTGGATGAATACCTACGGAACTGCTTTAAGTGAAGTAACGAGCTCTTTCAATTTCACTAATGATAATGGCTACATTTTAATTGGTTATCATGGCACGGAATCTGATTCTACGGGTTGGGTATATATGGTAAAGACGGATATAAATGGCGATACGCTTTGGACAAAACATTATGGTACTGCCGTTTCATCAATGGGCTATTACGTATGCCAAACTGCCGATAGCGGTTATGTATTTACCGGTTATAGTGCAGGGTATGCCTATAATAATATGGATATGATATTGGGAAGAACAGATAAGAATGGGAACTTGAGATGGCTAAAGACCTATGGTGGTGATAGCAATGATGAGGCTTATAGTATGGTTATTACCCCTGATGGTGGTTTTATTATTGCCGGCTATACCCACAGTTTTGGTGCAGGAGATGACGACGGGTATGTTATAAGAACAGATGCGGAAGGAAATACAGTCTGGGCAAAAACATACGGAGGCACAAAACAAGATAGGTTTAACCACATTGAACCCACAATAGATGGTGGCTACATTCTTAGTGGCCAAACCAAGAGTTACGGTGCAGGCGGGGCTGATGTATATGTAGTAAAAATTGATTCTGCCGGTAACCAGCAATGGATGCAAACCTATGGTGATCAATATGATCAGGTAAACGGTTCTATCAAGCAATGTGCCGATAGTGGGTACGTAATTATAG